>Ga0209023_10000749_pt1 | contig 46939 bp, 26 predicted proteins | sample LakOneMetagenome_FD_187468 | JGI IMG/M metagenome (GOLD analysis project Ga0209023, IMG submission 187468) | Freshwater and sediment microbial communities from Lake Erie, Canada (SPAdes) (version 2) | ecosystem: Environmental > Aquatic > Freshwater > Lentic | place: Lake Erie, Canada...
CTGCTCGACATCCTGCGCGCCCTGCCGGAATCGGGCGACGTCACCATGACGCTGCTGAACAAGCGCCTGACCGTCCAGAGCGGCAAGTCGCGCTTCGCCCTGCAGACCCTGGCGGCCGAAGAGTTTCCGACCGTCTCGGTGGCCGACAGCTACAACGCCTCGGTCACCCTGCCGCAGAAGACGCTGAAGCACCTGTTCAACATGGTGCACTTCGCGATGGCCCAGCAGGACATCCGCTACTACCTGAACGGCCTGCTGCTGGTTCTGGACGGTAACAACGTGATCGCGGTCGCCACCGACGGCCACCGCCTCGCTTTCGCCCAGGTGGAAGCCGAGCAGACCTTCGAGCGCCAGGAAGTCATCATCCCGCGCAAGACCATCCTCGAACTGCAGCGCCTGCTGGAAGAAAGCGACGAAACCGTCCGCCTGGACATCGCCGCCTCGCAGGTGAAACTGACCTTCGCCGACATCGAACTGGTGTCGAAGCTGGTCGAGGGCAAGTTCCCGGACTACACCCGCGTGATTCCGAAGGGTTACAAGAACGACTTCACGATCAGCCGCGAAGAACTGCTGCGTTCGCTGCAGCGCGCTGCGATCATGACCAGCGATAAGTTCAAGGGCGTGCGCTGCCTGATCGCGCCGGGCTCGATGAAGATCAGCTCGACCAACGCCGACCAGGAAGAAGCGGTCGAAGAACTCGAAATCGACTATGGCGGCGATGCGATCGACATCGGTTTCAACGTCACCTACCTGCTGGACGTGCTGAACAACCTGAAGTGCGACCAGGTGAACATCTCGCTGGGCGATTCGAATTCGTCGGCGCTGATTTCGATTCCGGAAAATGGCGACTTTAAATACGTCGTCATGCCGATGCGTATTTAAAAAACGCGCAATCGCCCATATATGGTCTTGTTGGGCGAAACCGCGGACCCCGGGTCCGCGGTCTGATTTACACGTTATTTGAGAAAGCAGTCATGTCCGAGAACACTCAAGCAGTTTTGGAATCCACTCCGCCTAAGTCGGAAGAGTACGGCGCCTCGTCGATTCAGATCCTCGAAGGTTTGGAAGCCGTGCGAAAGCGTCCGGGCATGTACATCGGCGACACGTCGGACGGCACCGGCCTGCACCACCTGGTGTTCGAGGTGCTGGACAACTCGATCGACGAAGCCCTGGCCGGCTACTGCTCCGAGATCCACGTCACGATCCACTCCGACAACTCGATCTCGATCACCGACAACGGCCGCGGCATCCCGACCGGCATCAAGATGGACGACAAGCACGAGCCGAAGCGCTCGGCCACCGAGATCGCCCTGACCGAACTGCACGCCGGCGGCAAATTCAACCAGAACGCCTATAAAGTGTCGGGCGGCCTGCACGGCGTGGGCGTGTCCTGCGTGAACGCACTGTCGAAACTGCTGCGCGTGACCGTGCGCCAGAACGGCAAGGTGCACCAGCTCGAATTCTCGCGCGGCGTGCCGATGGACCGCATCATCGAAGTGGTCGACGGCGTCGAAGTCTCGCCGATGAAGATCCTCGGCGACACCGACAAGCGCGGCACCGAAGTGCATTTCTGGGCCGACGAAGAAATCTTCACGCACGTCGAATTCCATTACGAGATCCTGAGCAAGCGTATCCGCGAACTCTCCTTCCTGAACAACGGCGTCAACATCAAGCTGAGCGACCAGCGCAGCGGCAAGGAAGAGATCTTCGCCTTCGAAGGCGGCACTCGCGGCTTCGTGGAGTACATCAACAAGGCCAAGGCCGTGCTGCACCCGACCGTGTTCCAGGCCACTGGCGACCGTCTGTCGGAAAACGGTACCAACATCTCGGTGGACGTCTCCATGCAATGGAACGATTCCTATAACGAGCAGGTGCTGTGCTTCACCAACAACATCCCGCAGCGCGACGGCGGCACCCACCTGACCGGCCTGCGTGCGGCGATGACGCGCGTGATCAACAAGTACATCGACGAGAACGAACTGGCGAAAAAGGCCAAGGTCGAAATCTCGGGCGACGACATGCGCGAGGGTCTGACCTGCGTGCTGTCCGTCAAAGTGCCGGAGCCGAAGTTCTCGTCGCAGACCAAGGACAAACTCGTGTCGTCGGAAGTGCGCGGCCCGGTCGAAGAGATCGTGGCAAAGACGCTGACCGACTTCCTGAACGAAAAGCCGAACGACGCCAAGATCATCTGCGGCAAGATCGTCGAAGCTGCGCGTGCGCGCGAAGCGGCGCGTAAAGCGCGCGACCTGACCCGCCGTAAAGGCGTGATGGACGGGCTGGGCTTATCGTCCAAATTGGCCGACTGCCAGGAACGCGACCCGGCGCTGGCCGAGCTGTACATCGTCGAGGGTGACTCGGCAGGCGGTTCGGCAAAACAGGGCCGCGACCGCAAGTTCCAGGCCATCCTGCCGCTGCGCGGCAAGGTGCTGAACGTGGAAAAGGCGCGCTTCGAGAAGATGCTGTCGTCGGAGCAGATCACGACCCTGATCGCGACCCTCGGCACTTCGATCGGTCCGGACGAGTTCAACGTCGACAAGCTGCGCTACCACCGCATCATCATCATGACCGACGCGGACGTCGACGGCGCCCACATCCGCACCCTGCTGCTGACGCTGTTCTACCGCCAGATGCCGCAGCTGGTCGAGCGCGGCCACATCTACATCGCCCAGCCGCCGCTGTACAAGGTCAAGGCCGGCCGCGACGAGCGCTACCTGAAGGACGACGTCGAGGAAGCCAGCTACATGATGCGCGTGGCCCTGAACGGCGCCGCCCTGCTGCCGAAGGATGGCGCGGACCCGATCGTGGACGGCGACCTGGGCGACCTGGTCGAGAAGTACAACCGCGCCAACGCCATCATGATGCGCCTGACGCGCGTGATCGACCGCGCCGCCCTGTCCGCGATCATGACGGGCGTGACGCTGGACCTGACCAGCCAGGAAGCCGCCGAGAAATCGGCCCAGGCGCTGGCCGACGCCATCAACGAGCCGAGCGTGAAAGTCGGCGTGCGTTCCGACGAACTGTCGGACAAGCACGCGCTGCGCATCGAGCGCATCCACCACGGCAACGTGCAGGTGACCTCGATCGACGCCGACTTCGTGGCCGGCGCCGACTACGCGACCCTGGCCAACTCGGCCGCCACCTTCCAGGGACTGATGGGCGACGGCGCCATCATCCGCCGCGGCGAGGGCGAGAAGATGAAGGAATGCGCCGTACGCGACTTCCAGCAGGCCATGGAGTGGCTGCGCGAGGAAGCCGAGCGTGGCGTGTCCAAGCAGCGCTATAAAGGTCTGGGCGAGATGAATCCGGAGCAGCTGTGGGAGACCACGATGGATCCTACGGTTCGTCGCCTGCTCAAAGTGCAGATCGAGGATGCGATTGCCGCGGACCAGATCTTTACCACTTTGATGGGTGATGAGGTCGAGCCGCGTCGTAACTTTATTGAGTCGAATGCGCTGCAGGCAGGGAATATTGACGTTTGATGTTTTGTAGCTCGACTCAAAAACTGGCAGTTTGGGAATCGTAAACTGGCAAAATAGTGAAACTAGGTCCATGCGCCCCATGGGCCTTTTTATTTTGCCTGGGTACTTTTGGTTGACAAAATGAAATGGGTATCGGGTGACCAGCCAATCAATGGCTGTTGACACCCTAGAGTTCCAAAGTGCAATATTCTGGACAATCTGCTCGGCGCGACAGAATTTCTTCGTGCCTGGCTATCGAATTCACCTCTCGCCGCTGGTGCTCCATTGCAACATATACATACCTTCGAAACGAAAGAAGAAGCCGAAGAGGCTCTAGTAAAGTTATTGGGACCGAAGCGATTGGTTAGTGATCGAGACGGTACCGAGATCATATACAAATTGTTTGGTGAATTGACGTGGAGAAATCTCTACGCTTTGGGCCTGTATAATCTTCCTGAGCTGAAAAGCATTTTGTCGCAGCGGGACTCTGGAGGTGCCTATAATAAGAACCGACACCGCGAAATTATGGCCGCACTCGAAAACATTTCGCGAGTGCTCGGGCTGGCGATTCCTGCACACTGGCGATGAAAGCTGACGTACAAGTGTAAGTAAATGCCCAAATTCAAAGTGGCTAGCATGGCAAAGAAATAATAAAGCAAGGCCAATGTGCCTGAAACAAGCCGCCAGTTCGATTCCCATTCTCGGAGTTCAACCCGCATCCGCATCCACTCGCTCGATTTTCGATTAGGCAGTGACGAACCGTTCCCGAAACGCTCGCCGGCCTTCGTCGTAAAGTACAGGGTTGGTGGCGTGCGGGACCGGCATGTTTATGTCACCGATGAGGTAATTGATCCGGTAGGTGCAGTTGCCGGATGGGTGAAGCATGGCCCCAATTACCCGATCGGGCTTCAGAACCTGCTCCTGGATCAGACGATTCAGCACCTTCTGAACTTGCGGCCCGAGGCCAACGAACACGGCATCCTTCAGTTCCTCTCAGTCACAAAGTTCTCGAGCAGGTACTTCCTCAACAAGGGATGCTTGGTCATGTCTGGTGAGCCACGGTAATCTTTGTCCTTGACGAATGTTGGATAGCGTAAGAGGGATGTGGTCTGTACCAAGTGGCGCGACGTGGAGAACAGGTCCGCCGAATCGCCCAGGCCAAGCCACTTGTGAAAGCCCCAATGGTTGAGCTGGTTGATGAGGTTGCTCCGCAATGGCTTGCCACTGAACGCGCCAACGCTCTTGGCGGCATGGATCGCTTCCATGCTGGACTTGCCGGCATGAAGCGCGCGCCGCGCCTCGTTGTTGGCGTTGTCCATCTGTGTAGGGCCAGGTGTGATCCCGACCAAAACGAGCCGGGCACTGGGGTTGATGTACTCGAATGGCGCGTAATAAATCTTCACGTCACCGCTTGCATCCATCAATAGGCGTGGATCGCGCACGACCGGGTGCGTCGGCCCACACAGAATCGGCGCGTACTTTTCGATCAAATCTGTTTTCATCGTTTGATGTGTCCTGGCCTATGACTAATTCGCCAGCCTGCTGGCCTCAGTCCGAAGCCCCACAGCGGTCGTCATCCTGGGGCTGTACCTAGAAGTTATCGAACAGCGCCAGCTTAGCTTCGTCCTTAGCTGTGCAGGTCTTGGTGCTAAACCGGCTGCCGAGCCGGTAGCCCTACCGCTTGAACTTGTTCATATGGATCTCAAGGTTGTGCCCATCGACGTTCAGAAAGCTGTTCCTCTTGGCGGAGACCCGCCAGCTGCGCTGCAGCCATCAGGTTAGGTGCCCTGGGTTGTGCAATGTAGCTTCATGCTGTTTCGGTCCCTCGTAGTTTCCGCTCCTCTTCTCGGCGCAGACGCAGCCGACCTCGAAGTTCTCGTCCAAATCCAGACGCTCTAAGATGTGGACTTAGCGGATCTTCTCGTTGCCGCACATCTGTCAGCGCAGCCAGTTCAATACCCAACCGGAAGGCGTCGTCGGGCGATTCGTACTGTCGCAGACGCCATGCGAACCGATCGACCGGCGCACCACGCATGACGCCTCTGCAGCCCTTACTGTCATTGCGGGCCGGCTTCCCGAGGGAGTTCATCGCCCGTACGGCAGATAAGCAGGGGTGCCCGGTGCGCGACAGCTGTGCAGTTGGCGCTGCTGCAGCAACCAACCAACCAGGCTCATCGGTATTGAAGTCGATGTCGCATGCGTTCGCCTTGGGTTGCAGCCAGTGTATTCGGCCTGTCTTCACAAAATTACATTTGCTGGATTGAGGTCACCAGCCGTGCATTTTGATGCCCAGGGGGGGCGTCGCATCTTTAGGCGACGGATATAAGAATTATTTTGCGTTGATAGACATATTCTAGGGCAACTTATATAATTTCGGCAACAATTCTTACCAGTGCTACCTAAACCGCATGAGCCGCGCAGGATGCTAACCGAAAAGCTTGCTGATCTAACCCAACCACAGCGTGATCGACTCGCGTTTGTGGAGTTGCGCGTGCGTTTCATCGGAGCGATCCGGCGTCAGGACTTGGTCACGCGGTTTGGTATCCAATCCGCTGCCGCATCAAGAGACCTAGCGCTGTACAAGGAACTAGCTCCCGGCAACATCGACTATGATTCTAAGGGCAAGTCCCATGTCCTCGGGGTGAATTCTAGACCACTATTCGACTTTCCTCCGGAGCGAGTGCTGTCGTGGCTGACCCAGGGCTTTGGCGATGGCGAACCGATGCGGCTAAAGGCGTGGGTGGCCAGCGAGAGCCCATCCCAGCTCACCCATCCAGATCTGGACATTCTTGCAAGTGTGACCCGGGCAATCCATCAGGGATGCCCGCTGACCATCGAGTACCACTCCATCTCCAGCGGCCGCACCGAGAGAGAGATCGTTCCCTTCGCTCTGTTCGACAACGGCCTGCGCTGGCATGTCCGCGCGTTCGACCGGAACTCGCAAGAGTTCCGGGATTTCGTCATCAGCCGGATCAAGCGCCCCGTCGTTCTTAAAGGGCATCTAGTGGCACCCCACGAGACGAGCGATCAAGATATTCAGTGGACTCGGATCGTCGAGCTCGAGCTCATACCGCATCCGGATCAACCCCGGCCAGAGATCACCGAAATGGATTACGGCATGGGCGATGGCGTGCTGCGGATGAAGCTACGCGCCGCCACGGCCGGGTACATCCTGCGCAAGTGGAGCGTGGACTGTTCGCCCGACCACAGCCTGCGTGGCCCCGAATATCGCTTGTGGCTACGCGACCCACTAGCGCTCTATGGCGTCAAGAACGCTCTGGTGGCACCCGGATACCGTGCCCCTGATCAGCTTCGGCCTGAAACTGGCTCGAAACTGACGGAGGTGATTTGTGATTGAAAAACTAGACCAACTGGTCGATGAAATCGGCGCGCTTCACAGCAAGCTCCTCTTGATTGTCGGGACAAGCCATGGCGGCAAAACTGCGTTGATTCAGGCGCTGGCCACGAAGCGTTCAGTTACACCGCTCAATGTCAGCGCAGAAATGGCTGCCCGGTTGGCAGCACTTACCCCGAAACAACGGCATCTTCAAGCAGTCAGCATTCTGCGAGAACTGGCAGCCCAGCACGCCAAAGGGGATTTGCTGCTCCTAGGCAACCTTGAAGTGTTGTTCGACAAAACCCTGAAGCTTGACCCGCTAGACCTGCTCAAGCGGCATGCATATTCACGTCGTGTCATCGCAATTTGGCCTGGTGAGCTGAGCAATAGTCGCCTGACATACGCCAATATGGGGCACCCAGAACACCAGGACTACAGCCTTGATGGCGTGGTCCCCTTCGAAATTTAATAAAAGATTAAAGAGGAACGCATGCGCTACGGAGATCTCATTCAGTTCGAGCCGATCGAATCGGTCATTCAACTGCTCGACGCCAACCGCCCCGACGAAGGCAAAAAACTGGTCGGCACCTACGTTATTTCTGACGACATGGCTGAGCGGATTGCCACTCAGATGATCCCACAGCTCTCGTTCGATGACTCGGTCGACCACAAGGGCGTTCTGGTCGTTGGCAACTACGGTACCGGTAAGTCGCACTTGATGTCTGTGCTGTCTTTGGTCGCCGAGGATGCCGCCTATCTCCCCTTGGTTCGCCACCCCAAAGTAGCCGAAGCTGCGCAATCGATCGCTGGCAAATTCAAGGTGCACCGGATTGAGATTTCCAGCCAGATGTCCTTGCGGGACATCGTGACGCAACAGCTTGAGATGTTCCTCGACCAAAACGGCGTCAGCTTCTCGTTCCCACCGGCTGACAAGGTCGTGAACAACAAAGCCTCGTTTGAAGAAATGATGGCCGCCTTTGCTGAGGTGCACCCCAATCACGGTGTCCTGCTAGTGGTAGATGAGTTCTTGGAATACCTGCGCTCCCGCAAAGACCACGATCTGGTGCTGGATCTGTCCTTCCTGCGCGAGATTGGCGAAGTTACAAAGCACTTGCGGTTCCGTTTCGTGGCCGGCGTTCAGGAAGCTATCTTCGATAGCTCACGATTCCAGCATGTGGCCGACAGCCTGCGTCGGGTGAAAGACCGCTTCACTCAGATCCTGTTGGCTCGCCAAGACGTGAGTTTCGTGGTGGCCGAACGCCTGCTCAAAAAGAGTGCGGACCAACAGGACAAGATTCGCAACTACCTCACCAAGTTTGCCAAGTTCTACAGTTCCATGAACGAACGGATGGACGAATTCGTCCGTCTGTTCCCGGTCCATCCGGAGTACATCGGCACCTTTGAACGTCTGGTTTTCACAGAAAAGCGTGGCGCTCTGGTCACTCTGCGCGACCAAATCCAAGCCATTCTCAACACCAATGTCCCCGAAGATCGGCCCGGCATGATCGGTTACGACAAGTTTTGGGAAACCATCACCTCCAACGGCGTCCTCAAGGCTGACCCGAACATTGGCCCCGTCTGGAAGGTCTCCGAAGTTCTCACTGAACGTGTTCAGAAAGGCTTTACCCGCCCCGGCTACAAGGCCATGGCCTTGCGGGTCATCAGCGGTTTGTCGGTGCATCGTTTGACTACGGGTGGCGACATTTACGTTCCGATTGGCCCGACCGCCATTGAGCTGCGTGACTCCCTGTGCCTCTATCAACCAGGGATCGAAGAGATGGGTGGCGACCCGGCAGAGGATCTGCTCACGGCCGTTCACACCACCATGCGGGAAATCGTCAAAACGGTGAACGGCCAATTCATCTCCAAGGCTGCCGACACTGAGCAGTACTACCTCGATCTGAAAAAGGACGTCGACTACGACGCCCAGATCGAAAAGCGAGCAGATACTCTGTCTGACGATGCGTTGGACCGCGCCTACTACAGCGCCATCAAGCAGTTGATGGAGCGCACTGACGAGAGCACCTATGTCACCGGCCACCAGATCTGGCAATACCAGATCGAATGGCAGGACAAGCAGGTGGAACGCAATGGCTACCTGTTCTTCGGAGCCCCAAACGACCGCCCGACTGCTCAACCCGAGCGTGACTTCTACATTTACTTCATCCAGCCGTTCGAGCCGCCTCGGTTCCGTGACGAGAGCAAATCCGACGAAGTGTTCTTGCGCTTTAAGGGGCTAGATGAAACTGTCCGCCGTCACCTAGCCATTTACGCTGCGGCCATGGATCTTGAATCCACCGCCAGCGGTGGCGCGAAGAACATCTACCTCGACAAGGCCAAGACCGCGCTGAAGGACATGAGCAAATGGCTGCAAGAGAATCAGATGTCCGCGTATGAGCTCACCTACCAAGGCAAGACAAAGACACTGCTGGACTGGTCTAAGGGCGTCTCCATGCGCGACAAGCTGCGTCTGGGCGCAACTGACAAGGCCAACTTCCGAGACATCGTAAACGTGATCTCGGGGATCGCGCTTAACGCACACTTTAGTGAAGCGGCGCCGGAATACCCCAAGTTCTCCACCCTCGTCACCGAAGGCAACCGCAAGAATCTGATGTTGAGCGTACTGAAGGCCTTTGCGGGGGGCGCACGCACCAAGGATGCTACAGCCATCCTGGACGCACTGGAAATGATGGACGGCGACAAGGTCGAGCCTGGCCGGTCACGCTACACGCAGGAAGTCCTTACCCGCCTTAAAGCCAAAGGCCATGGCCAAGTGCTCAACCGTAGCGAACTGCTAAATGGGCAGACAGACGTCGAATACTTCCATCCCCTGAAATTCCGTCTGGAGCCCGATCTGTTTGTCGCTGTGTTGGGCGGCCTGATCTACTCTGGCGACATCGTCCTGGCCATTACCGGCGACAAGGTCGACTCTGGCAAGATTGGCTTGTTGGGTGAACGCACTCTCGACGAACTCAAGCAGTTCAAGCACATCGAGGCACCCAAAGAGATCAACGTCACCGTCCTCAAGTCGCTGTTTGAGCTGCTGGGCCTGACGCCCGGACTGGCTCAACTGGCAACGCAAGGTTCCGAGGAACCGGTCAAGCAACTCCTGAATGCCGTCTCCAAACTGGTCGCACGTGTCCTGACTGCCAATACCGACTTGCAGAACAAGCTGGCGTTCTGGGGCAAACCCCTGCTGACCGAAACGGAATTGGCTGACTGGCGCGGTCGACTTGAAACGCTCAAGACATTCACCGAAGGTCTGACGCCCTACAATACGGTCGGCAAACTCAAAAATCTGCGCATTGGGTCGGATGACATCGAGGCACAGAAGAAGAACCTTGAAATCCTGGCATCCGTTGAAAAGTTGGACGAACTGATCGCTGAGCTTGGCGGTACAGCCAACTACTTGTCGCAAGCCGAACTGGTGCTCACCAGCGACCACGCTTGGGTAAAACAAGCCCAGGATGCGCGCAAAAAGATTCTCGACAAGCTGGCTGCCAACCTGCATACCGCACACGCACCCGAATACAAGCTGGCGCTAAGCCAACTCAAAAAAGATTACATCAACGCCTATATTGCCCAGCACAGCAAGGCACGACTGGGGGTGGCGGAAGAAACCTCCAAGACCTCTCTGCGCCGTGATCCTCGGCTGGTATCCATGCGGGCGCTGGCCGGCATTTCCTTGATGCCTACCAGCCAGCTGACCGCTTTTGACGACAAGTTGGACAAGCTCAAGAGCTGCGCATCACTGGTGGAGTCCGATCTCAACGCCAGCCCGTTCTGCCCGCACTGTAACTTCCGCCCGGCCAACGAACAGGGTGACTTCCTGCCGGCCGCCAACGTCCTGAAACACATGGATGAGGAGTTGGACCGTCTGCTGGCTAGCTGGGAGCAGACGCTGCTCGACAACCTGGATGACCCGATCATCCAGGCCAATTTTGAATTGTTGAAGCTTTCCGCTCGTGAACTGATCCAGCAATTCATCGACTCGAAAAAGCTGCCAGACCCAGTGCCGCCCGACTTTGTCACTGCGATTTCAGAAGCTCTTTCGGGTTTGGAAAAGATCAACGTCAGCACCGACGACATCCGGAAGGCTTTGTTGCATGGCGGGTCACCCGCTACGCCAGAGGATCTGCGCAAACGCTTTGAAGCTTTACTCAACGATCGGTGCAAGGGCAAGGAAGCAAGCAAGCTGCGCTTTGTTGTGGAATGAAGACGAGTTCCAATTACGCACGCTAACAACAAAAGCAATGTTAAGGACATCAAAGTATGAATGATTTGCTGCACAGCCAGACCGGCACGGGCTTACAGCCAGTGGAATGCCTCGGCTTGAAATTCCCATCCGACCAGGCGAGGCGCGAACACTTCCTGAAGTTGTTGGCGGAGAAGCTGAAAGACCCTGCGTTCCGCAAGATCGAAGGATTTCCGCAGGGTACGGACGAGGCCATCCTTGCGATGTCGGACCCACCGTACTACACAGCTTGCCCGAACCCCTTCCTCGAAGACTTCGTGCAACACTACGGCAAGCCTTATGACCCGAGCGTGAAGTATAGTCGCGAGCCACAGACCATTGACGTCTCTGTCGGTAAGACCGATCCGCTTTACAAAGCACACTCATATCACACAAAGGTGCCTCATCTCGCGATCGTGCCTTCCATCTTGCACTACACAGAGCCGGGTGACATCGTGCTTGACGGCTTTGGTGGCTCGGGTATGACTGGTGTCGCGGCTCAGTGGTGCGGATCGGCGCCCTCAATCTATCGACATGAATTGGAATCCGAATGGAAGAAGCAAGGCAAAGCTGCGCCAAATTGGGGAGCGCGACGCATTATTCTCAACGACTTGTCGCCAGCCGCTACATTCATTGCAGCTAACTACAACCTCCCTTTTGACATTGAAACATTTGCAAAAGCGGGGCAGGATCTACTCAAAGACATCGATAGTGAAATTGGATGGATGTACGAAACCATTCACAAGGATGGAAAAACTAAAGGCTTGATCGAATATACGGTCTGGAGCCAAATTTATACCTGCCCTGTATGCACAGGTGAGGTTAATTTTCTCAATGAAGCTCTTGATGAGGAGAGTAAGCGGGTTAAAGAAACATTCCCTTGTCCTCATTGCGCAACCGAGCTAACAAAGCAAAGAATGGAGCGCCTTTTCGTTTCGCAGATTGATCTTGCGACAGGAGAAGCGATTAAGACCCCGAAACGAAAGCCCGTACTGATTAGTTATCGCGTTGGCAAATCGAGGTACGAAAAGTCGCCTGATAAGGATGATCTCGATGTGCTGGCAAAAATTGAGCAAATGGGTATTCCTAATGGTCTTCCGACGATGAAGCTTCCCACTATGCACATGACGCATGAACGAGCTCGGATGGACTACTCTGGAATTACTCAGATGAATCATTTCTTCCTTCCCAGGGCTGCATTCGCTATGGCGCTGCTTTGGCGGAAGGCCAAGAGTCATCCCGACGGTCGTATTCGTGGAATGCTTTTGTTCTTTGTCGAACAGGCTGTGTGGGGGCTTTCTGTATTAAATCGATACCAACCAATTCAACAAGGACGGCCTGGAGGATCGCAAGTCAATCGACAATTGACCGGGGTGTATTACGTTGCCGCTCAGCATGCTGAATGTAGCCCTCAATACAACCTCGGCGGCAAACTAGAACGTCTTGTAAAGGCTTTTAGTCACTATCGAACAAAAAGCGCAAACGCCATTGTAAATCTTGGTTCCGCGGCTTCAATCCCGCTGTCCGCTTGCTCAGTTGACTACATTTTTACTGACCCTCCTTTTGGTGAAAATATCTACTATGCTGATTTAAACTACATGATTGAGTCCTGGCATCAAGTAACTACCAATGCGCAGCCAGAAGCAATCATCGACAAATATAAGAAAAAAGGTCTCCCTGAATATCAGCATCTGATGCAACGCTGCTTCACTGAGTATTACCGCGTACTCAAGCCGGGGCGCTGGATGACGGTGGTCTTCTCCAACAGTAAAGCAGCAGTATGGAACGCTATTCAAGTGGCATTGCAGCAAGCTGGCTTTGTAGTAGCGGAAGTTACCGCGCTCGACAAAGTGCAAGGTAGTTACCGCCAAGTGACTTCAGCCACTGCAGTGAAGCAAGACCTGGTGATCTCTGCATACAAGCCAAATGGTGGCTTGGAGGACCGGTTCAACCGTGATGGAGCGACCGTGGATTCGGCATGGGACTTCGTACAAACCCACTTGAAGCAATTGCCGGCCGTTAAGGTTACCTCAGGCTATCCGCAGGAGTTGCTGAACATCGTAGAGCGCGATCCCCGTCGAATCTATGACCGTATGGCGTCCTGGTTCATCCGGCACGGCACGATGGTGCCGATTTCGACGCCGGAGTTTCTAGCTGAGTTGCCTGTTCGCTTCCGTGAGATGGATGGCATGGTGTTCCTTCCCGACCAACTAGTAGAGTACGAGAAGGCTCGATCGCGCATTCCGCAGGTAAAGCAAGCAGAGTTGTTCGTTTCCGATGAGCGTAGTGCCATCGACTGGCTAACCAACTTCCTGCTCAAGCGCACATCAACTCGGTCGGAGATTCACCCCGAGTACATCCCCCTGATTGGATCGGCCAAGCGTAAAGGTGAAATCATTCCAGAGTTGGACCAGTTGCTGGAAGATAACTTTTTGCGCTACGACGGCATAGGTGAGGTGCCAAGTCAGATCCACAGCTACCTCTCGACCAACCATAAGGATCTGCGCAGTCTCGACAAGTCCAATCCAGCGCTTGTAGCCAAGGCAAAAGACCGGTGGTATGTCCCCGACCCCAACAAGGCACAAGATTTGGAGAAGAAACGCGACAAGGCATTGCTGAAGGAATTTGAAGCCTACCAAGCATCCACGGGTCGAAAGCTGAAGGAATTCCGTCTAGAGGTTCTGCGAGCCGGGTTCAAAGCTGCGTGGGCAGCCAAGGACTACAAGGCGATCATCGAAATCGCTCACAAGATCCCGGAAGAAGCACTTCAGGAGGATGAGAAGCTCTTGCTCTGGTACGACCAGGCACTGACACGCACGGAGGCAGGCGCTTAATGAGCCAGGCGGGTCAACGCCAGGTTATGCATGAGCTAGGGGCATGGTGCTGGCACACCCGCCACGCCACCCCTTGCCGCGTTGTAGACCGGCAGGAGATGTGGGGAGAAACCGCTTACCGCGTCTGGCTGCCTGCCAAACACGCGGTTGTGCGTGCTCGGGCTCAGGACCTGACCCACCTGGAAGGTCTGCAGACCTCTGTTGAGGAAATCCTCCACACGGCTGCTGCGGCCAAACTGCAGGATGCCTTGGAAGATAACCTGCTGCTGGCCCCCATCCAGTCCAGCGTGGTTCCCTTGCCTCACCAGCTCTACGCCCTGAATCGGGCAATGAGCCGCGATCGCATCCGTTACTTACTGGCAGATGAAGTCGGGCTGGGCAAGACCATCGAAGCCGGCTTAATTCTGCGCGAGTTGAAATTGCGCGGCATGGCTCGCCGCATCCTGGTTGTCGCCCCGAAAGGCTTAGTGCGCCAGTGGCAGGCTGAAATGCGCCTACACTTTGGGGAAAAGTTGCAGTACATCGACCCGGCTGAATTAGCAGCCTTCCGACAGTGGCGCAACGACGAGGAAAACCTCTGGCGCGTGCACGACCAGGTGATCTGTTCCCTCGACTCGGTCAAGCCGATTGAAGGCCGGCGGGGTTGGAGTCTTGAGCAACTCAACAACTACAACCGAGAGCGCTTTGAGGATTTGATCTCTGCCTCCTGGGATCTGGTCATCATCGACGAATCCCATCGCATGGGGGGCAGCACTGACCAGGTAGCCCGGTACAAGCTGGGTGCTGCGTTGGCAGAAGCTGCGCCTTACCTACTGCTCTTGTCGGCCACGCCCCACCAAGGCAAAACGGATCAGTTTCTGCGACTGATGCAGTTAATCGACCGCGAGTCATTCCCGGATGAAAGTAGCGTCAGCCGCGATCGCGTCCAACCCTTCGTCATCCGCACGGAAAAGCGCGTCTCCATTGATGCCGAGGGGCAACCGCTGTTCAAGCCCCGCCTTACACGCTTGCATACTGTTGCTTGGCAAGCTCGCCATGACGCGCAACAGCGGCTCTATGTAGCGGTCACCGATTATGTGCGGCACGGCTACAACCAAGCGTTGGCTGCTAAGCAAAGGCATATTGGCTTCCTGATGATCCTGATGCAGCGCTTGGTGACATCAAGCACTGCTGCCATTCGGACCACGTTGGAAAAGCGCCAAGCTCTGCTGGATGCCCCGCAACAACAAGTGTCGCTGTTCGAGGCAACTGACATGGATGAATGGGCTGACCTCGACGGCCAAACTCAGGTCGACATCGCCGTGCATTCCTCTGGTTGGGCACAGGAAAAAGCAGAAGTCGATATGCTGCTGGAGTTGGCCAGAGCCACCGAGGGCCAGGGAACTGACGCGAAGGCGGAAGCCTTGCTAGAGTTGATTTACAAGTTGCAGCAGGAAGAAAGCAATCCCGAGCTAAAGGTGTTGATCTTCACTGAATTCGTGCCAACCCAGTCAATGCTGGCCAACTTCCTAGAAAGTCGGGGATTTTCGGTCGCACTGCTGAACGGAAGCATGGATCTCGACACTCGGGCCAAGGCGCAGCAGACCTTCTCATGCGATGTGCGTCTGTTGATTTCGACGGATGCTGGCGGTGAAGGTTTGAACCTTCAGTTCTGCCACGTCATCGTCAACTTCGACATGCCTTGGAACCCGATGCGCCTGGAACAGCGCATTGGCCGTGTCGACCGTATCGGGCAGAAGCATGTCGTGCGCGCCATCAACTTCGTGCTTGAAGACACTGTCGAGCATCGCGTCCGCCAGGTACTTGAGGAAAAGTTGGAGATCATTGCGCAGGAATTTGGCGTCGACAAGGCTTCAGACGTGATGGATTCGGTCGAGTCTGAACCCCTCTTTGACGAGTTGTTCGTGCATGGCCTGCAAAACCCTGACTCGATCGAGCAGGAATGCGATGCCGTGATTAGCCAAGTCCGAGACAAAGTGGCCGACTCACGAAAGAACAGCGATCTGCTCTCTGACGCTCACGCCCTGGATGCCGAAGATGCCCGTAAATGGCGTGATCACCCGGTGCAGTTCTGGCTCGAACGAGCCATCATCATGGGCTTGCCGTCTCGAGATGGCAGTGCCATCAAGGAAGGTGATGCATGGCGCGTGAAGTGGATGGATGGAAGTGAGTCTGCCCAGATCTGCTTCGACGCACGAACGGCAGAAAACAACCCCGAGCTGGAATGGGTGACCTTGGAAGATCCACGTGCCCGTGCGGTCATCAGTGAACTCCCTCGTTGCGTGGCTGGCCAGCCTCTACCGATTGCGACGATAACCGGGCTGCCGGCCAGCGTTACCGGCGTGTGGTCACTTTGGGAAATCAGTCTGTCGGCCGAGGGCTTCAACAGAAAGCGCTTTTTGCCGGTGTTCGCCACAGATGACGGTCGGACATTTGTGCCGACTGCGAAGCGCATTTGGGACTTGCTGCTCACGGAGAACGTCGAGATTACCGGCTCGTCCTGCACCGAGGATGCGCTAACGTGGTTTGAGACGTCCATGGCAGCTGCCAAGACTCACGGAGAACGGCTATTCAGCGAACTGCTTAATGAGCACCGCAGCAAATTGAAAGACGAACGGGAACGGGCTGAGTACGCATACGAGTCACGGTACCAGGCAATCGGCCGCATCGGTCTGCCGGCGGTCAGAGAGCATCGTCGAAAACGCCTAAAAGCAGAGTATCACGCTCGATTGGCCGCCTTGGATGAGGCAGACGCCAGCGTACCCGATCTTAATGCCGTGATGATGGTCCGTGTAGGACCGACGATGAGCTCAGGGAGAGCTGCATGAGTTTGTGGATTGAACGCATCCTGAAGGAGTTTCCGGCCGAACTGTCGCGTTTATGGATTGCCGCTGACCCTGATAATGTTTTGCTGGATGAACGAGTGCTGGCAGGTCTAAGGGATCGCGGATTCGAGGTTCTGCCATTCCATGACTCGGTCGTGTTTCGTGCCGAGTACGAGCAACGCTACCGTCAAGCGTGGGACCAAGGACAGGAGGGGCCGGCAAAATCGCTAGTCTTGCACTTGCGTAGCAACAACACTAGCGATCTGCCCTGGGACTATTTGAAACAGGCTAGACGGGTCAGCCTGAGTCTTGCCAACCTATTTCCAAAGCTGAATTACCCTGTGATGCGCGCGCTGGGTGCCGAATACCACGAGGCTCTGTTTGCTGCCCAGATCAAGCATGCGTCTCAAATGCTAGGTGGCGACGCGACTAAAGAATTTGTACTGACCCACATTTTCAAGATCAGTCCGTACCTCCTCTCGCGCTCTGAAGAATTGTGGAACGTGCTGTTAAAACTGCACTACCGGGATGCAAGTTTGCCCACGGTACTCGCAGACCATGTGGCACAAGTTCTGGATGACAACCCGGAATTCTCTGGACTGCCAATCAGTGAGCTTTTCTCCTCCAAGAGTACGCTACTCAGGACCGTACAGGTTGCCTGGTTTCGCTACCTCAAGAAACGTGGTTTAAGCGGTACGCGGATTGGCGAATCTGAGGTCCGATGCCTCGTTGCAAAGGTCGAGGTCCCGTTTGAGCACCCTGACGTAAGAGTCATTGTTGATTCAATGTTCCTGGATGGTCTGCTGCACCCACTGGCTGTACAAGGGATCCCAGCGCATATTCCTGACTGGGCGAAAACGGGGGTTGTTCAAGACCCGTTGTGGCTACGTAACTTGGTTGAGGAAGGGATTAAAGGTATCCACCAGTCCCTTGAGTCGGTGGAGACCCATCGAGACTGGTCCAACCTGTCGCGACGACTAGGAGAATTGATCGCGCGGTTTCACACCTTGGACTCTACTCGTGCCGAAGGGTTGAAAGGCTCGATCGCCATGTTGCAGAACACAGTGGATGATCGATTACTGGCGTGGGTCAAAAAGCACTACGGAGATTTGCCATCACTACCCGCTGCTAAAGCGCCAGTGATGGTTCATCGGATTCCTCACTTCTTGTCGATGCGCAGGAACGCAGGAGAAAGCAAGATTGCTCTTCTTGTGTTCGATGGTCTTGCCGTAGACCAGTGGGTACAGATCCGCGAGTCCCTTACCAAACGCGCTCCTCATTTTGGATTTGAGGAAAACACATGCTTTGCCTGGCTGCCAACCATCACGTCGGTTTCACGACAAGCGATTTTCTCTGGACTGCGCCCACGCGAATTTGCCTCCTCGATCGAGACCACCTCCTCGGAACCCACCCAATGGTCGCGTTTCTGGCAAAACGAAGGCCTTAAAGCCAACGAAGTTCTGTACCGGAAAAGCATCCAGAGCAATGCAGACCTGCAGAACCTTTATACGGCATTGTCTGCGCCGCAGCTTAAAGTGGCCGGCATCGTCGTGGACACTGTCGACGGAATTGTTCATAGCGCCTTCCTTGGGAAGCGAAGCGCGTCCAAACTCATCGAGGACTGGTGTGACACAGGCTTTGTTGAAAAGCTGTTTCAGCTACTGATCGACAAAGGCTTCAGCATTTATCTGACGGCCGACCATGGCAACGTCGAAGCTACGGGCCAGGGCAAACCTAATCAAGGGATCGCGGCTGAGATGCGTAGCGAGAGAGTACGGACCTACCGGGTGAAGGAGACGCTAGAACAGGTAAGTGCATCTAATCCCAATACATATCGTTTTGACATCGCCGGACTACCTGCTGATTTCATAACTCTATACGCAGGTGGGCGCACTGCTTTCACACAACTTGGAGTCCAAGCCGTGGTACATGGCGGCATCTCAGTTGAAGAGTTGATTGTGCCTTTTGTCAAAGTAATGAGAGTGAGTGAAACCGAATGATTCAATCAGCCCCACAAATCGGGTTTGATCGCTACATCCAGCTGGACTGGATGGCCATGGCAATCAAAGTCCGCGCCGGGTTGGCAACCCTGGACGACCTCGAGGCACTGCTGGTCAGCGCCGGCTTGGGAAAGGAAGCGAAATCAAAAACCAGGACAAAACTGAATGCTTTGGCCATTGAACCTCGTAACGAACTTGCCGCCTTTATTGATCAAGGCGTGGAGATCTTCAGCCCCCAAGATGATTGCGCAATGACTGCCGTTTTTGCGTGGGGATCAGCTATCGCTTCTTACCCGTATTTCGGCAAGGTAGCCGAATTCTCTGGCAGGCTTACAGCAATTCAAGGTGACTGCTCTGTGTCGGAAATTCACCGTCGCATGAGCGAAGTGTATGGCGACCGGGAGGTTACCAAGCGAGCAACCCAGGCTGTCATCCAAACACAAGCCAATTGGGGCGCCATCGAACGGGTTGAGAATGGCAAGCGCCTCAATCGACTTCCCCAAAGGAAAGTCTCAGACGAGAAAGTGATTAGATGGCTTGTTGAGGCAGCGCTGCGCTTCACCGGCAAAGCCATGCCTGTTACTAGCTTGCCAACCATGGCCGTGATCTACCCCTTCCAGATCGATCAGTCACTTCCCTACGTGCTGTCCAAAAGCGACACCATCGAATTGAGAGCGGAAGGGCCCAGCAATCAGTTTGCGGCGTTGCGCAGTTGAACAAATCTCAGAGAGAAAAATATGGCACGGATTGAAAACCACAAGTACAGCATCGAGGAGGCATTCAGGGAGTGCTTCTACATCGTCCCTGACTACCAGCGCGAGTACGTCTGGACGGACAAGGAAGTTCATCAGCTACTGGAGGACATCGGCGAGCAGATCGATGCAGGAACGACGCGGGAATACTTCATTGGCACAGTACTGGTGTCGCCGACCGACCAAAAGAACCATTACGAAGTCATCGACGGCCAACAGCGATTGACCACGTTCTTCCTTCTGCTGTGCGCGCTCAAGCATCTGTTCCAGGGCGAACCGCAGCGGCAAATGCTTTCCGGGCTGATCTCCACCAGCTATGTTGATAGCGACGGCGAGGTGCGCACCACCCTGAAACTGGAGCCGCGTTACGAGGGTGCGGGCGAGGTGATGGCCAAGCTCGTGGAGCTGGATGCCGAACCTATGGCCGTGCGCGCAGGCATCCAAGCTGCTGGCATCACGAGCTTCGGGTCGCTGGAAAATCTGGTCAACGCTTACAGCACGCTGTATCGTTACTTGAAGGATAACTACGACGACGTCACCAAGCTGAAGAAGTATTGGGGCTATCTGGCCAACAACGTGGTGTTCATCCAAATCTCCACCGACGTCAGCAGCGCGCTGAAGATTTTCGAAACTATAAACGAGCGCGGCGTGGGCCTGAATCCGATGGACTTGCTCAAGAACCTGCTGTTCACGCAGGTCAAGCAAACGCAGTTCACCCAGCTCAAGGACGAGTGGAAGAAGATCACCAAGCCGCTGGAGAAGGAGAAGGAAAAGCCGCTGCGCTTTCTGCGCTACTTCTTAATGGCCAACTACATCATAAAGAACGAGCGCGGCGACGCAGTGGTGCGCGAAGACGAGATCTACGACTGGTTCATCGCCAAGGGGAACGCGGCGCTGTGCGACTACGAAGCCAAGCCGTTTGAGTTCGTCCGCAAGGTGATCCGTAACGTCGACCACTACCTCGCCTTTGCCAACGGGCTAGGAAATGACGGTAAGCCCAGTCTGGCGATGGATAGCCTCAAGCGGCTGACCGGTGGCGCGTTCAGCCTGCACTACGTTTTGCTACTGGCAGCGGCGAACTTTCCAAAGCCGTTGTTCGATCACTTCGTAGCGCAGCTGGAGAGTTTCCTCTTCTACTACATCTTCACCAAGACACCAACAAAGGATCTGGAGCGCAGCTTTTCGCAATGGGCCGACGAACTGCGTGCGATTGCGGAGACGACTGACCCGGTGAAGCAGAAGATTCAGCTTAACGCATTTGTCGCCGATCGTTTCGAGAAGAATATGGCGGGCAAGTCACAGGAACTGGCCGATGCACTCAGACGCTTCACCCTGTATTCCATGCAGCAGTACAGGACACGTTATTTGCTGGCCCGGCTGACGCAGTACGTCGACATGGCCTTCAGCGGGTTGAAAGTGCCAGGTAGCTTGGAACCGTTCACCAATCTGGAAATCGAGCACATCCTGCCTAACAAGCCAGAGGACGACCTGCGCGGCGAGTGGGCCACCGAAAACCAGGGGATGGTCTACGACGACTACAAGAACCGGCTAGGCAATCTGACCTTGCTGGAAAAGCCCATCAACATCGTCGCGAGCAATGGCTATTACACGGCAAAGCAGGTCGAGTACAGCAAGAGTGGCAATTACCTGACCCGCAGCCTTGTGGCGCTGACCGACGTCGGACAAAACACGTCCATTTCACGGATCAACGTCAAGCTGGATGCCTTCCCGTACTGGAATGCGGCGTCCATCGAGAAGCGCCACGCAATGCTCATTGCCCTAGCGCAGGATGTTTGGAAGACGACGCCTATTGACGTTTGATGAGGGAGCGCTATCAACATACTAAGGGAGGCTCCCACGTAGTTTAAGTACGCCTAACAAAACTGTTCGACATACCGTCAACAGATGAGCGAGAAGGCAAGCGACAGAAACGCCTGATAAATTTCTGCTCGTCGCTCATGCCGGATGCGCACTCTGCGAAAGCGATGGAGCCATCCTAGGGGCCGCTCAACAACCCAACGCCGTCGGCCGAGCCTTTCACGCGAGCCGACGCCGTATCGCGCGATACATGCTGCGATGCCTCGTCGGCGCAACCATTCGCGATGTGCTCGTAAAGCGGACGCTCGATCGGCGTGCAGCTTACTTGGACGTTTGCATGCACGGCCGGAAAGCCCTTTAACTGCTGGGATGGTTTCTACGAGTGGAATAAGGAAACGCGAGTCGTGCACCTGAGCGCCCAAGAATCTTGGCTACTAGCGGCAACCCACGTTGCCCCACGCGCAGATGGTGTTTGCAGCCGAGCTTACCATGATCGGTCGGGTTTCGGCCCGTATGCTCACCACCCGCAGGAGCGAGCACACTGGCAGCGTCGACGCTAGCTCGATCCCACATGATTTGGTCGTGCTCGCGCAGCTATCAGAGGAGCGCATTGTGGATGCGCTGCCAGACGCCGGATTGCATCCACTCGTGAAGCCAACGACGCCAACAGGTCATGCCACTGCCGCAGCCGAGTTCGCGCGGCAAGTATTCCCACGGTATGCCGGTCTTGAGCACGAATAGCATTCCGGTTGGGGTCGCGCGAGTCGATTGCTTACATTACCCTACATTCAACGTCGCTCTCCAATTGAACTACGCATTAGATCGAGCTGGACAGAAGCCCCTTCCTCAGCTCGGCAATGCGGGCAGCCGTTTCTGGAGGTACGCTGTCCAGGGTCCATAACATGCTTTCAGTGAGCAGATTAAATCGCGGCTTCGAATTCTTCAGGTCCGCGAGAACAGAAGTCGAGATAAGTATCCCGTCGCATCGCCGGTCTTTAACGAAACGTTGAAGGTTTAGACGATGGCGCTCGACAAAACCTTCGTTAAACTTGTTTAAAAAGTCAGAGGCCTCGCGTCGATCCCTGCTTTGAAGTACCGTGTCGTCAGGGACGAGATCGTCAATGTTTAACGCAACAAGACCTCCGCTGCCGTGTTGTGCCAACTGTTTGACAGCCTTGCGCAACTGAGCCTCGACTCCCTTCTCTGAATAAATCTTCTTGCAGGCGACCGGGAACGGCGAGACGCAAAGGTCGATCACAATGTCAGGAGGGTCTACAAGTTTCGCCGCGAATCCGTGGCGTAGAAGCACATAGAGAAAATCTAGCTCCCACAGGTGGTCTTTCCCTTGGGACGGGACTCGGCCTGACAAGTTCATATCGTTCCCAGCAATGCGTGAAAGACACTGTTGGGCACCAGCGTCGTTGCGCACTGCTAAGATCGCCTCCGCGATACGATTCGCATGCGCGGCGTTCACCAAGCGCCTAAACTCCTGCGTCCGATTACCTTCATCCCATTCTCTTGCTAGACTTTCGGCGTCCCTTAACAGCTTCCCTAACGCGCTGTCGCGATGAAATCGGACGTTGCGCTCGGCAAGCACTTCCCGGAGCTGCCGTGACCTCGCGGCTATTTCCGCATACGTGGACTTCCTCACTGGAATGCTTTCGATTCGCACGCGTTTTCCTCGGTGGCCCACTTGAGCCGGCATCTCATTATCCTAAGCTCAGCGATGCTGGGCTGAAGTTACTTGTCAGCGCAGCCTTCGCCACCGCCGCAATCGATTGTTCGGTGACACCCAATCTCAGGCAGTAATCGGACTGAAGCCACTCCCGAAGCGACCTTTTCCCTTTACTAGAATTACAGCTGCCACAACACAAGGCGACGTTGTCCAGAGTGATCAAATCCAGATCATTCACGATGTGCTCCCATGAAGGACATGTGGCCCTACTTGTAAAAGGTGCTGCAAAGACAAGTCTGCAGTAAATGCAAGCCATGTCGCGAGCGATCACCTGCTCCGCGAGGGCGCGCGGAATTTTCCAGGTACGCGCGGTGCGAACAACTAGGTCGTAACTGGCCTTCTGGTCAGAACGTAGTAAGGCTGTGCTGGGCACTGTCACCGGCGCTTTTCCGTGGTCAGATAAGTTGAAGTCGAACACCGTACTTGTCGCAGAGCCCGCCCAGCTGAGGTCCCGAGTCCCCATCGAAAGGATCGCAGCCGATCTCTGCATCGAGATACTCATCCTTATCTACTAGCGGCGTGTACGTGCGACCAGGCCGCGCGGTAGACCATTGATGCAGCGCCCCCAATGTATCGGTACTCGAACGGTTGCTGCACGCAATTTCTAGAGCCGAGTTGGCTGGGCGGTCGAAACGATCCTGTACCTTGATCATAAGATTCCTTACATTCGCACCACCCGGTGAGCTGGACCGCACAGCGGAACGGGTCTGAAATCGGATCATCCGCGTCGTCTATAGCTGACCAAATGCGGTACCCATGTCCGGCAAGTCCGGACTGGCTCCGCCGATTGCAACTGCCAGCTGCGAGTATTGCGAAGTAAACTGTGGGTAGGTTTCTTCGATCCAGGCAGGCACTTGCCGCGATGGCCGCCGCAAAACGTGTCGCCCAAGAACTTCGATCACACCACTGGCTAGCGACTGGATCATTGGCAATCTTGCTCCCCCGCCTGTAAGAACGACGTTCAGATGCCCGTTCTCGATGACTTCCAGAATCAGGTCTCTCCACTTCGTGTCCATCCCTTCAATAGAACGCATGACGGAGCTCACCATTGTTTCCAGTAGTTGGGTGAAATTGCGGACCGTGTTCAAGTTTTGAAAGTCTTCGAGGTCGACGGTCACTACCGATTGGTTCGAGAGGGTTACCTCGACGCTTCCGTCACGGAACAGCGCTTCCTTATGCATGCGGATCAGGCTCTGAAGCTCAGCGCCAACGTGCCTGCCGTAGTGCTGGTCCGTGGGAACAATACCAGCCTGCTCGAGAATGAAGAGTTTGAGCATGCTGTCGACGGCATCGCCAGCCTGAGGCACATATTGTACCGATCCAGGAATACCGTGAACCCGACAGACGTTCTTGTCCGGATTATGCTGAAGCAAGAACAACCCGAAATCTGTCGTGCCCGCTCCTACATCGATCACCAGGAACACCTCCCGCTGCGCCTCTTCCCCCAGCATGAGGCTGGCAGCCGCGGCAACAGGCTCTGGCACCGAGCGCTCGATCAGCACATCTGGAAGCCGCTCAAGCGTCTTGAGATTTTCCAGTGCAGCCTTAGCCTCGGATAACTGCAAGCCGTCTTGCCAGCAGTCGTGAAACGTATCTGCAAGCACCTGTGCCTGCGCCAGCATCTTGCGCATGAGCTTCTCCGCCCATTCATTCCGGGCACTGTCCCAGCAGGGTCGCGCGAAGCGGCGAAGAACATAGCGCGACGAAGACTGCGCCTCAAGTTCCGATGTGGCGAGATCGGTAAGGTATGCAAGGTAGAGCGTGATCATCTCCCCTTCTGACATGGGAATGTCAGTCGGGTTGATTTCTTGATTCACAGGGATCCGCATGATGTCGCCTTGGACCCCGACGCTTAGGCGTGACTTTGGTGAATCGAACCGCGTCCGTCCCGTTTCGGCAGCGTCGATCCCTTTCTGCACGGCCTGCGGCCCGAAGTAAAGAAGACCGTCGTCGGAAATGAACATCGACGAATCGACAGGATAGCCGGAGCCGCCTGCTCGCTTTCCTAGTGCGAGCTCGACTGGCGTATCGCTACCGCGTATTGCAAATGCTTTTGACATCGCAGTGCCGAAATCGAGACAAAGCGTGGTCTCGCGGTCTTCTGGCTCGGTGAGGTCTGCCGAACGCTGATTCAGCACCGTGAGCCTGACCGGTATTTCTGGTTCAGGTACCGGTTCTGGCTCCTGCATCACGATGTGAGTAGCAGGATGCGTCGTGGCATGCGTAGCCGACGTAGCGGCCGCCGACTGGACGGGCACGACCTTCAACACGTCTACATGTATTTCAGCCGGCGTCAGCTCGTGCAGTGCAAACTCGAGAGCCTGCTTCTCACGGTTCGATATCGTCCCGAGTTTCCATTTTCCGCCTTGCCCGTCGCCTTCGACCCGTTCGAGCAGACTTTCCAGCAATGCCTGCGCTGTCTCTCTATTCATTTATTTCCCCGGTTTTGATTATTCGTTATTTATTTTTTACTACTCTGCCAAACCTTTCAGAACAACATCCGCAGCTTTCTTTTGACTGTCTGTTCTAACAACAGCTGGACGCCGTACGACCACCGTGCGCCCACTCAGTGGGTTGGCAAGGTCAAAATACTTCGGCGAATACTCAACCTCTTCGCCAGTCTTGCCCAGGAGTTCCAGTGACCGGCGCTTAGCAACTTCCTCGACGCTCTGAGAGGTAGCTTTCATGTGTCTGATCATATCGTCAGCTTTTGCCCCGAGTACAGGATCGTAGATTTGCAGGGCTGATGCAATCTGTAAAGCAATTTCCGAATATTGGCTAAGTGAACGGGCCTCGATAAGGGATAGACCAATTGCGCCGTCAGCAGCCGTGAGCAAAGATTCCTCGAGCGTTTCGCTAGCTGCAAGGGCGTTGACAAGACGTCCATGTCGCAACCATTCGCGGATCCGCTCAGGTAACTCAGGATGTCTTTCGGCAATTGCCATAGCGACCACGCGGGCTCTTTCCCTCAGTCCACACACGAGTTCGAGCTGCTCAAGCAGACCACTGTTCGGAACGTCTTGACGACCCAGCAAAACGAGCGCTTCAGAAATATCTTGGATAAGATGCGTCATCACGTCGCGAACGTCTTCGGGCCAATTAATTCCTGGAAAGAAAGATCGGCAATACCGCAGCGCGGCGAATGTCTGCGATTCCGTCGCAAGGGAAAACCGGGTGCGCACCAGATCGTGGATGGTCAGGGCGGTTTCTCGCGTCAGATCGACTTGCACCTTTACATTCTGCGGGCGACCCGACCGACGTAGAGCGCTCCGGATGAGTAAATCCATGCCGGCGCCGACATCGGTGCCAGCATCGATGAACGAAGTCAGAAGTGAACTGCGGAATGCCACAAATGTACGGACGAGGCGGCGTCCAATCGTTTCAGAAGGAGACTCGGTCTCCGGACGTACCTCCACGAATGCTTCGCTTAGCAGCGTCAGAACCTCCGAAACAGTGCGCGCCCGCGCGTACAGCGCGGACATGAACTCCGCGCGGGCTTTCTCGCCCTGCTCTTCTTCGGCCACACTACGGGCCAGGTATTTTGGCATCCAGTCCGCATTGCTTTGAGCGCATGCACGCGCCAAGTTCAGCCTATCGTCTGCATCGCCCAGCGTGGACGCAGGCGGAAGGGGTTCGGCGAACGCTGGCTGCAATGCACCAGTAACCCGCCCCTGCCATTTCTTAACCATCTGGCCTATGCGGACCAGCTCCGCAATTGCGAGCAGCCGTTCGTCAGGAGACGGCGCATTCGAGGCAAGCTCGCTCCAGCGAAGAAATCCGCGTTCGAATCGCGGATCGTCAACATGCTTGGGGACGACCTTCATGGCCATCAATTCGGAAAGCGACTCTCTGCGGAGCAGTGATTCGTCGGTTGTTGCAAATATATCGAACGCGCGCTCGGCAGCGGCTTGTATCATTCCACTTCTCCTAACCAGTGCAGCCCTCCACGATGACAACGATCGCTACCGCTCGCCGTCAGTCCTCATGACACCGTCAATTCCTGAACAACGGCATCGCAGAACGCTGGCCATCGAATTGGCATTCTGAAAGGATCCATCATAATCCATCGCAGCGAGGCGGTTGAGATCTGCAGCGCCCCACCAGATACGCTCGTCCGAAAATCGCCGCGTCCGTCATGTCGATTCGTGCCGCGCGCCTACTCGCGCGCTTTTACACGGTTGACCCGGCCTTGGCCAGACCGCGCTGGTCTACGACAGCCGTAGTGATCTACTGTGGCCGAGCGCGGCAGCCGCTGACAGTCCGCTGCCCCTGGCCGAGGCCGCTCGGGTGGCGGCCAGCTTTACACCTGGCTGGAATGCCGCACTGGCACGTCCCGGAACAACATGAGTTAGAAGCGTTCGCGCGCGCCGACCAGCCGCAACGCGATCGCCACCGCGCGCCCATGCTGAAGCGCTGGAACTGGCTGTGTACCGAAGGCTGCTTGGACTTGGTCAAAGGGATGCTGACCCTGGGGCCGGTGGCCACCTGTTGCCGGTGCTCGACTTTGCGCGCGGCCAGCCCTACGCTGAATTCGCAACGCTAGCCAGAGCATGCGGCTGGCAGGTCGCGCAGCGGTCGGCTTAAGCCGCCACGGCGCTGCTGTTACGCTTCGCCTTCCTCGTCCACGGTGCCGGTGATGCGGATCTGCCCGACCCCGGATTCGCCCAGCAGGTAAAGGTTCGCCAGGTACAGTAGGTCTGGCGTGGCATCGAGCGCTGCTGGTTTGTTCAACTCGAAGGCGATCCGCGGATGCAGTTCCACCCCCGGGATGCATACGAGTGGTTCGATCCGCTCCAGCACGGCCGCCAGTTGCGACACAGCCGGCGCGCCGACGGCGAGCAGCCGCGCCACTGCTGGGTTTGGTACCGCACGCGTACGCAACAAGGCAAGCAGTACCTCGAGGCAAGTACGCAACTCGGCGGCCAGTTCAGATGACACGCCGCCGCTGCGCTCGATCTTGCTAGCGACGCTGTGCAGGCGCGCCGCCAGCGCAGCACTGGCGTGGCGCACCTGGCCCGCCTCGAACGTCAGCACTAACGCAGGGGCGCGCCACAGCGCGATGCCAAGAAGATCGAGCACGATGGCTTGGGTTGGGGCATCCGCCCCGTCCAACGCTGTCACTAGGCGCGGCAACAGCTGCGTTGCCTGGTCTGGACATCCCAGCAGGCAGGCGAGCGCTAAGCGCCCGCGATCAAGCAGTCGGCGCTCGGCGAAGCAGGCATCGACTTGCGCGCGGACCGTGGGCCATGCTTCTGGCGGCAGATCGACACGCAGGCTGCATACGATGAACATGTACTCCAGCGCCAGGTCGCGCGCATGGGGATGTGCCGTGCAGTCATTCCACAGCACGTCGTTCATGCGCGCCAGCACGGGGGCGCAGGCCCTGATGGCTTCGGCAAACTTGGCAGGGCAATCCCGGTCGGCGACCGAACGCCCGCCCGACCAGATGTCGAGCATGAGGCGCCGCACCTGGGTGCGCACTTGCTTGATCACGTCGCGCACCGCCTCTTTACGGTAGCCACCGTTGCGCAGCGCCTCGGTCGCGCGGTACAGCGCGCTCAGTCTCTGGTCGAGTAGCGCCAGTTCAGGACTGCGCCAATGGTCTTCCAGCTGGCGCCAACTGCGGAGCGGTGGCGCGCCCGGCACTTGGGCAGCCAGTGCCTCGGCGTCCGCTGCCACCCAGGTTGCGCGCACTGCAGCGAAACCGGCGCTCGCCGGATCGCAGGGAATAAAGCGCAATTGGTAGGGATCATCGCTGCCATAGCTGAACTCGAGCTGCAGCCGCGCTGGCACGTCCACGCGTAGTGGGAATGCAGGCGAGGCAAGGCGCAAGCGGTAAGCCAACACCTTGCCTGCCTCGCTCGCCCCGCCCTGGCGCAGCGGCAGTTCGAGCACGGCCTGACCCGCTGGCAAGGTGAACACCTCGTCGACGGGGATCACCTGGCGCAAGCCCCGGCGCGGCTCGATCCGGCCTTCGCGCACCAGATGGAAACGCTGGTAGCGGCCAGCGGCCGGGACCCGTATCGACAGGTCGGGCAGCCGTTCGTACCACAGCGGCTCTTGCGCGGCGGATTCGCGCCATGTGAGCAGGCGCGCCGCGCCGCCGACCAGGCTCGTCGCTGGCCACGCCGGCCAACCGTCGCGTGCCAGCGCCGCCGCCAGTGGCGCGATCAAACCGTCAGCACCGCAGGCAAGCACCAGCGCCACGCAATTGCCGCGCCTAATCCCGGCCTTGGCTTGGACCAAGGCATCCTGGAGCGCTTTCTTCTGCAGCGTCGGCGCTTCGAGAGGGCTGGCCACCGTGAACCACTCACCGGGCTTGGTTTCCCATGACGCCGCAGTCCCAGGTTGCGCGTCCGGTCCCGCACTCCAGGCGCCGAGCTGGTCGCTGGCGCGGCAGCGCTGGCGCTGCAGCGCGCTAGCCGCGAGACTTTCGAACGCGGCCGCATTCGGCACCTCGAGCACATCCAAGCGTTCCCAGGCCAAGCCGCGCATCTGCGGCACCCGCTGGTCGAGCTTCGGTGCGCGCCGCGCCTGCAGCGGCGTGACCGTCACCATCTCGCCTACGTGGTCAAGCACTAGCACGTAGTCGTCGGCGGCGACAGGCTTGCCGCCTTGTTCCGCACCGAGCCAATCGAATAATGCAGCGACGCTGCGCGGCAACGGATCGGCGCGCTCGAAGCGGGCGTTCAATCCGCGCCGCGCGGCGCCAAGCGCGAAATCGTCGACCGCGTCGGGTGTCAGGTAGGTCAGCGGCGCCTTGCCGAAGAAGCCGGCCAGCCTGGTGGCAAAGGCCAGCGCTGCTTCGTCGCGGCGGCCACCGGCGTCGCCGCGTCCCTGGCTCACGTCGCTCATCGCCAGCAGCGGGGCGTCAGTGCACAAGCTCATCGCGGTTGCATCGCCCAAGTCGAGCGCTATGTCGCCGTGCACGGCGCTGGCCCAGTATTGGCGCAACAAGCGAAACGGCAGCCGCCCGCCTGCGCCGCCTGCGGTCCATGCGGGCCAAGGCTCGGACAAATCGACCACGGCGGCAGTAGCAGGCTCGCACTGGGCCGGCGTCTGCGCGACTTCGAGCGGCTCCGGCTTGGTCGCGAGGGCAGCCAGCAACCGTTGCACGATGCGCTCGGCGGCAAACAAACTGAGGCTGTCGATCGCGAATTCTTCCTTCCCGATTCTCACCGTGCCCGCAGCGGCTGACATTAGAGATAGGCGCACTTGCAAGGTGCTGTCCCCGAGCGTCAAGTCAAAGCCGCCTGTCACGGGTTGGACTTCGAAGCGGCGCACCGTCGCCCCTTGCGAGGATCGTTCAATCTCTACCTCTGCCGCCTTGCCGTCTGTACGCAGGGCGTAGCTGACTGCAGTACCGACCTTCAGCGCCGGATAGTCGAGCGGGCTGCGCAGCGCTCGGTGGTTAAAGTACACCCTGCCATCCGGACCGCCAATAAAGCCGAAACCGCCCGCTTGGCCCTGTCCGAGCGAAACCACCTTTCCCTTGGCGCGTTCCGTTGCGTTCTGGTCTCGCACCAGGCCGGACAGCAATGCGCCGCGCTCGGGGAGCACGCCAAAGTCATCCAGCATCACATGGCAAGGTTGCTCTGGGAAGCGCACCCGGCCGGCCAGTTGTAGTCCCGCAACCAGCTTCCAACGTAATAACTCCAGCCAGTCGTCAGCCTGGCACGCGGCATCACGTTCGACCTTGGCATCGAGCGCCTGCAGTCCCATCCAGCCATCCCAGATCTTGCGGTAATGCCGGTCCTGCAGCAGGACATTGTTGGGCGGTACATTGGCCCAGTCACGGATCCCGGCGCCGTCCTCGCGCAGCCAGCGGCGCAGACGATCCAGCAAATCTTGTTCGTCCGGCGTATCGCGAAACGCCGCACAGCGCGCGACCAGGAGCGGCTCGAGGCGGCGGCAAAAGGCCGCCAGTAAGCGATTCTCCAGGGTGTCAAGCGACGCCTCACGCCGCACTGCCATCACGCCCGGCTTGCCGGCCAGCTTTTCGCGCACGGTGCGTCCATTTTGGCGCGCTAGCCAGGCAACACTTACGCTGTCGAGTTCACGCGCGGCATGCAGCGGGACCACGGCGTGGCTACGCACGATGCGCTGGCGCGCCTGCCCCAGCACGTGGCGTAGCGCGGCAGCGACGTGCTCGACGATCGCGCCCAGCCGGTCGCGCGGCGCGGCGCCCGGCGCCGGCAAGACGGCTGCGCGCCGGCACAAGGCGGACCAGCCCTGCGGCAGCGCGCGGCCACTGCGAGCATCGACCTCGGCCAACCCGGACAGCCAGGAGCGCAGGCCCAGCAAGTCGCGCTCGCGCTCGGCGCCCACGCCACCGCTGGCGATACATCGATACTGGGCCTCGGCCGCACTAACAGTGAATCGGGCTGTCACGCCTGCTCACTCGTCGTCAGGTAATCGGCGCTGCTCCAGATGAACTGGCCATAGCCGATCTCGGTCGCGCGGTCGAAGTCGGCCAAGATGGCGTAGCCGCCATCGGCGATCTCTTGGCGGATTCGGCCCAGGCAAGGGTTGCCGCGGGTTTCGATGCCACGCAACTTCGGCATGATCTTGAGCACCAGTTGGTCTTCGAACGCCAGGTGCATCTTGCGCGCTAGTTCATCGGCATCGTTAGCACGCTGGGCCGCCAGTACTTGCGGGTGGTTCGCCATGTAGTATTCGATCGATTGCCATACCCGGTGCCCAAGCGCGCGCCCGGCGCCGGCCATGGCATCGTTGATGCGTTGGGCACAGGCGCGGAATGGTCCGATTTGCGATTCGTCGAAGGTGCTGCGGAACTTCACCCACTGTCCCCAGGTTTCGGTACGCAACAGGTCCGCGCCGCGCTCCGGCAAGGGCTTCAGTTCGGCACGGCGGTGGAATTCGAGCGGACGCGGGAAATGCAGGATGAAACCACGGTCGATCACCTTGTCCGACAGCGACTTGGTCGTTTCGTCCTGGTTCATGGTACCGGCCCACAACACATTGCGGCCCAGTTGCAAGGAATACGGCGGTACGTTGGCGCCCAGCTTGACCTCCAGCGTCGGCACCCTGTCGCGCTGCGTCGAACGCCGTGTCTCCAGCAGGCTCAGGAAATCGGCGAAGTACATTTCGACGTGGGCCAGGTTCATTTCGTCGAGCAGCACGAGGTTGAGCGCGTCATTCAAGCCCGGATAATCGTCGCGTGGCGCTTCCTGGGCCTGGGCGAGCAGGTGCAGCAGCGGCTGGGCATTGAAGCGGTCATCGATCGAGTTGAAGTAGCCCAGCAGCGACTCCTGGCTGTCCCAGTTCGGCTGCACCGGCACGTTGAGGAAGTTGATGCCGCCAAAATGGGCGTACAGGCGCGGCAACTCGGACTTACCGGTGCCGCTAGCGCCGGCCAGCACGGTCAGTGGCGAGAACTCGGCGGTCTTGAGCGCGGTATGGAAGGCATCGAGAATGCGGCGCTCGAAGTGCAGGCCATGCGCGGCGCAGCCCTGGTGAATCGCATGCAGCCAGGCCATCTCATCGACTTCACGCTGTTGTAGGCGTGGCAGCACCCGTGCAAACTGCGACAGCGGGCGGCGGACGTGGGCGACGCGTTCCTCGAGCTCTTCCGGCGTGGCGAAACTGGCACCCAGACGCTTGAGCTTCTCGCGCTGGCCGCGGTTCTCCGCTTCCAAAAGATCGATGTTGTCCTTCAGCTGGCGGTTATCGAGTTCGTACTTGCCGGCCAGGTGCTTCAGGGAGGACACCTGCAGGCCCGCGTCGCGCAAGCGGGCCAGTTCGTCCTCGTTGCGCGCGTGCTGCTCGGCCAGGGCGTCGCGCTCCTGGCGGATGCGCGCCAGGTCGGTGAGCACCTGTTCGCTCGGGCGCGCCGCGAGTTCCCGCACCAGCGCCTCGTTGCGTTGGTGAAGCTCAGCCAGTTGCTGCTCGACCAGGGCGGCATCAAGGCCGCCGAGCTGGCGCACCAGCGCCGCGTAGCGGTCGCCATTGCGGCGCTGGCCGTCGATCAGCGCCAACAGGCGCGCGTTTTCTGCGCGCGCGCCGGCAAGCTGCGCCTCGGCACTGGCAACCCGGTCGAAGGCCATGCGCTCGGCTTCTTGTTCGAGACTGGCGCGTTCTTGTTCGAGGCTCGCCAGCGCAGCGTCAAGCCGGATCCGGTCGCGCTGCACCGCCAAACGCGCTTCTTCGACGGCCTGCTCGTGGCGACCCAAGGCTTGTTCGCGCTGCACCAATCGCGCGCGCTCAGCGTCGCTCTGCCGGGACAGCTCGGCGCGTGCGTCGCCCACCTCGCGCTCGAGTGCAGCCAAGCGCTCGGCACGGCCGGCTGCCAGCTGTTCTTCCATTGCAGTCAACAATTGCTGGTGGCGCGCCATCAGTGCGTCTTCCTGGCGTGCGCGCTGCTCGACGTAGCCGGCGTCACGCTCGGCCTCGGCGCGCCGGATACGCTCGTCACGTTCCTGCAGCGCGCGCGTGCGCGCCGCAAACTCGTCCTGCTGCTGCGCCAATTGCGTCGCCAGCGCCTGCTCCTGCTGCCCCAACCCGGATTCACGCGCGAGCAGCGCTTTCTCGCGCTTGTCGCATGCACCGACCCGCTCGACATGGCGCGCCGCTTCTTGCTCCAAAGCATGCGCCCAGTCGGCCAGCTCGCGCTCGCGCTGGTCGAGCGCGACCGTTGCAGCCTGCCCTGGCGCCTCGGGTAGCCCAGCGCCGGCATCCTGGACCTGGTTGGCCGGGGCCGGCCCTGCTGCGCCGAATGCGCCACTGCCGCCTTGGTGTCTGTTCTTGCCCATCAATCAAGTCTCCGTCAAATAGGGAATGCTGTCGTAGGTTTGCGTGCGCAAGCGGACGAGTTCCGTTCGCGCGATATCGTGTTCCAAGTAGCCGTGGCGCCGCAGCGCCGCCAGTTCGCCCGCGAGGCGCGCTAGTGCAGGCAGGCGCCGTGCTAAGCCTTCCAGCCAAGGCAACTCGGCCGTGAGCAGCAGCGCCATGCAGACGCACTGCAAACTGGCCGACTGGCCGCGCAGGGCTGCCCCCAGCCGGCCCGGATTGACTCGCCCCAGCGCTGGTGGCAATTGGCCGCCGGCGAGGTCGAAACCGGCGCGCGCGGCGCGCTCGCGCGCTAGGGCGCGCAGGTCGACGTCGGGCGCCAGCCTAGGCGCCGGTGGCAACAGCGCCAGGCACTCCTCGAGCGCCATTTGCAGCATGCTGGCCAGTGCGCCGACGACCGCCGCGCTATCGGCCGCGGTGGGCGCGGCTTGTCCGTGCTCGCCACCGGCAGCGTCGAACACCAGTTCGAGCTCGATACATGCCTTGGCCAGTCGCTCCGGCAAGCGATCCAGCGCCGACGGCGCCAGCGCGACATTGGCGTCCAGCCTTGCCTGCAAGCGTGCTTGATGACGCCAACGCTCGGGCGTGCCATCGACGTCACTTGCTTGCGACGCGCCGGCCCCGGTGCCGGTGCCGCCGGGTAGCATGAGCTCGATCATGGCGCCCACTTCGGCCAGGTAGGCCGCGAGCGCGTCGGGCTGCATGGCCTCGACGCTACCGCCGTGCGCGACGCTGTCGCGGATCGTCTTCAGCCGGGTCAGGAAACCGAGCCAGCCGGGATGCGCCTCAGCCAGCAAGCGCAACGGGTGACTGCCATCCCGCTCGGCGCAGGCCACCGCCAGGTTCAGTGCCAGCAGCGGCGCTAGTTCGACCTGCAATTCGCCACGGAATTTGCCTGGGTGGACCAGCAACAGGCGCTGCTGGACGGGGCCCGCGTGCAAGCCCAACTTTGTGGCGTAGGCAAGCAACTGCGCACCGTTTGCCGGCGCTGGCTGGCCAGCCAGCAGCGCGCGCAGGCCGGGCCCTGGCGGGTATTCGCGTACCAAGCCGTGCAGGGTGTGTTCGAGCGCGTCGTATAACATGCGCAGGCAGGTGCCAGTGGCACGCGCGGCATGGCGCGCATCCTCGCTGCTGGCCACCGGACGCGCTGCGTCTTGGAGCGCCTTGGCCGCATGGCCATAATGGCGCGCGACCTGCGGCCAGCGACCAGTGGCAGCGTGCACATTGCCGCGTCCAGCCTGCGCAGCACGCCCGCCAATGCGCGCCTCGCCCAGCAAGCTAGCTGCCACCTTGCGTACCGCCTCGTCATTGCCGCGCGCCAGGTGAAAGACCTCGACCAAGGTACCGCAAGCACCATGGCCGAAAGGATCCGCTAGCAGGATGTGCTCATGATTACCCGCCTGCAGTACCGCGTTGGTAGGGAGATAGACGAGGTCAGGACTGTCCATCACTGAAATCGCTTGTCCAGCCGTCGATACGGCGACGTCTGCGGTCGCGCTGCGGCCACCGCTACGCCGGGCCTGGATGCGGGCTACTGCGTGTACTTCGCGCGCACTGGGCGTGCGCCTGCGCTGCTCGGCGTCCCAGCGCAGGACCCGTGCTTCGATCGGGCCGCGCTCGCCTTGGAACCTGCTGCCATCATCGCGCAGGCATTCGGCATAGGCCGGCGTGTCGTAGTACAGATGGGGCAGCAGGCGCCCGCCGAGCAAGTCGACGAACACGCGCGCGCTCTCCCACCCGTTTTCGCTGGGAGAGGCCGCTTCGTCCGGATCACGCAGGAAACGCAGGCCCTGGTCGAGGTAGCGCAGGCCAACCAGGCGTCGCAGGATCGCGCTCACGGTATGTTGGTCCAGGCAAATGAGCTCGGCGATCCGGCCAGCATCGTTGCAGCCGGCGCGTGCCAAGCGCAGGACCGTGTGCTCGAACAGGTTCAGCGTACGCACTTGCCGTTTCGGCAGCGCCACCGTAAACATGTGGCAGGGCCAGAGCAGTACCTGACTGGCAGCGACATCAATGCCGCGCAGGTCGGGCTTGGTGGAAAGGATGCGGGGCGGGCTCACAGCGCTACTCCTTCGCTGCGGCACAGCGCGCGCAGCGCGTGCAGGGCTGGCACCGCTTGTGGCGCAAGTGGATGCTCGAGCAAGCCGGAGTCGCCGGCGACCACCAGCAGGCGCTTTTGGCGACTGAGCGCCACGCATTGCAGCGACACCGTCTGCAAGCGGCCGAACAGCCCTGCCGCAGTTGGCGCCACGCGGTCACGCCGCGGTGGGCTGGGACTTCGCACGGTGGATAGGAACACGACGTCGAACTCCATCCCTTGAAAGGCGTCGACCGTGCCAACCCGCAGGTGTTCGGCGTCGCCGATCTTGCGCCGGTAAGCGGGCACGATCGCCCATTCGCCAGAGGGCGTCCGCTGTGCATATCCATACGGGGCCAGCGCCTCCAGGAGAGTGTCGACTTGCGCTCGATAGAACGTAATGATGCCGAAACTGCGGGTCTTGCCCTCGTCGCTTCCGATCCATGCGTGGAGGCGCTGCGCGATCCGCTCGGCCTCGGCCTTGCGGTACCAGCTCGACGGTGGACGCTGTTTGGCCGGACCGGCGCTCTGCTCGACCTCGAGCCAGGCCAACGGATAGCCGGCGGCGCCGTCCAAGGCATGGGCGTACGGCGCGTCGTCGTCGGGCGAGCCAAAGCCCTCGCCATGGTCGTCGTAGAACTGCTTGCTGACGAATTTGCCGAGCAGTGAATGCATACGGTACTGGCAGTCCAGCGTCACCGTACGGGTGATACCGTCTCGCTTCTCGAGCTCAAGCGCGCGTTCGCGCAGGTACTGGAACGCACTCTGCTGCAGCATCGTGGTGTCGCCTGCGTCCGTCTCGAGTTGGCGAATGATGCCTTCCTCGACGATGTGCGGCAACTGGCGGTGGTCGCCCACGAGGATGATGCGGCGCAGGCCCTGCGCCATCGGGATCAGCAAATCGCGCGGACTCACCCGGGCTGCCTCGTCGATGATGACGGTATCGTATTCGGGATCGGCACCGAAGCCGCCGGCCATGCTGCGCTTGGCGCGTCGGATTGCCTTGCGGTCCGTGCCTTGGCACGTAGCGGCGAATACGAAGCTGTATTCGGCCAGCGCTTCGGGCGCGGCGCCCGGATTGCCTTCTAGTTCATGGACGAAGTCGGCCAGCACCGCGGCCACCGGGTCACCGCTGGCGCGTTCGTGCTGTTCCAGCGCACGCGAGACCGCCGCCAAATGCGTCAGCACGTCATCGCGCGGCTTGTCGAAGCGAAATGGCGGCGGTCGGCAATGACGTGCCAGCAAGCGGGTCTTGAGTGCCTCCAACCCATCCAGGAACGATGGCGCCGTCCCCACCGGCCAACTCAGCGCGCGCTCGAGCAACGCGGCGTCGGCCTCGTCGAGCTCATCCCCACAGGCGTGCAGGAGCGCCGCGACGCCGGCCGGGCCGTCGTCAGCGAAGCCAGCGGCGCTAGTGCGCAGCCCATGCAGTGCGCGCAACAAGCGTGCGCGGCCGCCGCCATCGAGGGCGCTGCCTTGCAGTTCGTCGCCGATCGTCGCTTGCAAGTCGCGGTTTTGCTGCGCCAACTCGGCGTCCAGCACCTGGGGCGGCAAGCCGCCGATGTGCCGTAGCAGCGCCGCCGCGCGGGCCAGGGACGGCGCCGCCAAGTAGCTGCTGGCCTGTCGCGCCAGCTCCAGTTGCAGCTCCGATTGGCGCAGCGCAGGGTGGGCTGCGCGCAGCGCCGTCATCACCGCGTCGCTCCAACCGTCGACGCTGGCCGGCGCGGCATCGGCGTCTGCCCCGCGCCGCGCCCCAAACTTGATCGCCGGTCGACCATCGATCTTCAAGCGGCTCAAAACGTTGTCGACCGCGTCGTGCTGGTGCGCCGTCAGCAATACCTGTCCCTTGGCGGGGGCGCGCTTGTCGCGCACTTCATTGAGGCGCTCGATAATGGCCGTGATCACGGTGGTCTTGCCCGTACCCGGCGGTCCCTGGATCACCATGATGTCCGGCGTATTGAGCGCCAGTTCAATCGCCGCCAATTGGCGTTCTGTCGGTGGTTTCCGAAACACCTTGGCGCGCTGGCCAGGGTCAGGGCTGAGGGGTTCGATACGCGGCGGTCGGGTGGCGCGCGGCAATTTGCCGTCGCGCTCGATCAACAGCCCCAGCATCGGGTTTGCGCTACGGCCCGCGAGAATGCGCTCGCGCGCCGTACGGCGGCTCTTGATTTGCTCGAGGTCGCCGGTCATCGACAGCACCAGGTAGGCATCGGCCAACCCAGGGTGGAATGCCAATTCCAGGGTAACGTAGTGGGCCGTGATTTCGCGCACCTTGGCGGTGTGGATGCGCGTCTCCTCTGCCGGCTTGCGTTCGGCCTGCTCCTCGCAATAGGCGTCCCAACCAAGGGCCGGGTCGCGCAGATAGGATGGTGGCTCGGTCACCACGTCCGCTTGGTCTAGCTCGTCGACGACTTCGGGGGCAATCCCGCCATCGATGAAGAAGCGGGTGCCGCCTGGCACTGCTTCGATCGTCGTTGGACGCAAGCTGCCGACCAAGCGTGCGCGCTGCAACAACATGTCGCCTTCCATGCTGCCATAGGCATCCCACGCACGGAAATAACTGCCCGGGCCCTGGGTCAACTGGGCCATCGCAGCGCGTGCCAGCGGTCGCAATTGGCCTAGCCGCGTGTGGTCGACGAAGCGTACGCGCGCACTGGCCAAGCGAAGGCTGTCGGCCCGGGTGTTGCGCACCAAGGTCAGGCGGCGGGCCACGAACATCGGTTCGGCGTCGTCGCGCTCGCGCAGCGCCACTTCGAGCTGGATACCGGCGCCCAGCATCATGAAACCGCGCTCGAGCAGTTGATCTGGATCGCTGCCTGCGCGTGGCGTCGGCAGCGCTTCAATGACGAACCGTGCGTCACTGTCGGTATGCGCGCGGTACAGCATGCGCGACTCGAGTTTACGGAGGATCTCGTCGGACTGGCCGCCGCGTATGCCGTAGCGCTCGCAGGCCGTGACTTGCGCGTCGTCGAAAGCGATATCGATCTCGGCGAACTGATGCAGCCCACCGTGGTAGATGCGTAAGGCAAGCTGGAGCGCGCGTTCCTTGACCATCACCACCCGCGCGAGCACGGCCGCCCCCGAACACAACACTTGCTCCAAGCGTCCTGCCATGCCCGGTTCTTGGGCGACAAAGTACGCTAGCCGGCCATCCTGGGCAAGCACGATCTCGCCCGCGCGCTCGCCAATATGCAGTTCGACCGGGCCTGGCGCTGGCATTGCATCGCGCCCCCCGATATCGCCCCAGCACTGCAGTTTCGATTGGGCCAGCATTTCTTCGAATTTCACATCGCCTCCATGACATCAAGCCGCACCAAGCGCGCAGGCGCCCCCACGGCCAGTATCGCCACCTCGCCGGCCAACGAGGACGCGTCGAGGTGGAAGTTCTCTAGCGCCTCGAAGCGCCCACCGTGCGCGTTCGCACGCGCAATGCGCAACTGTGGCCCGGCCGCCCCCGTGCGGCGCAGCCGGTAGCCGCCTTCTTCGGCCTGTAGTGACAGCACCGGTTCGTCGAACCCTGCCGGACTGAACGGCTGGAACAGGCGCGCCGGTAACGCCACCGGGGACTGCAAAGCGTCCAACGGCAGCAGCAAGGTCCAGTCTGCCGAATGCGCGTCGGGCCAGTGCCTGCTTTCCAGGCGCAGCAGGCGTGGCCGCGGTTGCTGGCAATAGGGGCAGGCTGCAAACTCCAGCGCGAACCAGGACATGCCGCAGCCAGTACAGTCGATGCTGCTGTCGGCGCTGGCCGCCAGCGCCGCAGGCCAATGCGCCATCGCCGGCCGCCGCCAAGGCGCAAGTCGTCCTGGACCAAAGCACTCCTGGAACAGTCGCTGTAAAGGCACGCTGCAAGTCAGCGACGGTGCCAGTCCGTCGTCGGCGCGGTTGCTGTCGTCTGCGTCGTGGATCCACGGCAGTTCGCCATGTGCTGCCTGCTGGTAGGGGTCGCAATCGGCATCCCAGCCGCCTTCCGTTACCTGACGTCCAATGAAAGGATGTGCTAGACACAGCAGCTTGAACGCCAGCACCGCGAACGCGTGGCAGTCGGTGCTCAATGATGGCGGCGCATCACCGCGCACTAACTCGGGCGCGCCGTAGCCCGGCGTAAAGAAGCCGTTTGCTGCCGTGGGATCGCCGTCGAAGTGCAAGTTGTCGGCATCGATCAGCCACACGGGGCTATCGGCTGTCGCACCAGCCGTGAACACGTTTGGAGGTGAAAGGTCGCCATACACCACCCCGGCAGCGTGCAAGCGTGCCAGCACGGCGGCGCAGCGCGCCAGCTGTAACAGCCGTGCCCGGCTCGAGCCAGTGGCCGCATAGTCGGCCAGTTGCGCAGCGGCGCGCGGATTCTCGGCATGGACCAAGCCCAGCCAGGTGGGAACGGCCTCGTCGGCCAAGGCTGCGAGCGGACTGGCAAACACGTCCTCGAAGGAGCGCATGCCGTCGAGCAAGCGCATCACATAGCCGGCTTGGTCCCGCAACGCTGCGACCGGCCCTGCCAGCGGCAAGCCTGGCGGCAGCGGCAGTACGCGTAGACGCTGCAGGCGTGCCAGTGCGCTTGCGCGCGCTTGCGGGTCGGCCAACGGCGCACCGGCCGAGTCGATCAAGAGCTTGAGCGCGATATCGCTGTCGCGGGTGCGCAGCACCATGCCCTGGCCGCCAATGCCAATGCGGCCGGCACTGTGGTACACGTTCATGAATTCATCGACCAAGCGCATATTGTCATGCATTGCTATTCTCCGTGGGCGCCAGTAGGCACCCGATTGTCTTGTCGTCCGTGTGTCCCGGCACTGGCCACCCGCCCAGCCAGCGCCGCGCCGCGCGGCGCTGGCGCCTTGCGCTGCTGTTGCGGGCCTGTGCGAACAGCGCGTGCGCAAAGGCCGATTCCAGCCCCGGCGTGAGATCGGCGGCGATGCCATCGGTACACAGCAGCACAGCGCCCCAGTCAGCTGCACGGAGCTGCACCGCGCGCCAGGACTGCGGTTCGTGGCGCTCGCGCAAACAGTCCGTCTGGTTGCTGAAGTCATCCGCTGGGGAAGCGAGCAAGAAGTCCGGACCAGTGCCAGCGCTGCCAGCTAGCACCATGCCATCGCCGAGTTGGGCGAGCACGAGATGCGGCCCGGTCCTGAGCGCGAGCAGGCAGGTGGCGGCGCAGGCGCGCGGATCGTGTGGCCAGACACGCGCTAGCCAGCGCGCATGTAGGGTCGCCAGCAGGGTCGCGATGTCCGGCGCCGCGCCACTTGCCTGGGTCAGCGCTAGTGCCTCGAAGGCAGCGCCGCAGGCCGCGCGCGCACCGAGGTGCGACAAGGCACGGCTGCCGAGTCCGTCGGCCACGACCAACAATTCGCCTTGCAGCGTGTGGCGCAGCAGCCAGGCATCCTGGTTGGGCAGGCCCGCGCGCCGGTGTCCAGGTCCGATGCACGATACGCCCCAGCCGCGCCAGGGCAGCTGGTCGACTGCCGCATGGCTCATGCCCAGTCGTCCGTCTCAATGGCAGCCGCCTGCACGGTGTCAGCCAGGCACCAGGGCTCGGCCTGGTGCGCCTCTTGATGAGCGGCCCAGTCGTGCAGCGCAACGCCAATGTCTTCGGCGCCAAACAGCCGGCCCTTGCCAGCCAGTGCCTCGAGGGCAGCCAGCGTGGCATCGGCCCCGACCGCGACTGCGCGCAATTCGGGGGCGCCGCCGGCATACCCAGCGCGCCAGGTTTGCCAAGCGCGCTGGCAGACCGGATCCATACCGCCGTCGGAGAGCAGCAAAATGCGCGCCGACCCTGCGCCGTCCTGCGCTAGCAGGGCGAACAAGGTCGCCGGCTCGGCTCGGCCGCCGCACGTCAGCGCCGGGAGTGGCGCCTGCGGCGCCAGTTCCAGCAGCCTCGCCTGGTCCGACCACGCCACCAGTTTCACTTGCGTGCACCAGGCCGGCAACGTGCCCAGGCGCTCGCAAGTGCGCACATACAAGACGAGGCTGGCCAGCACGGCCGTCTTGCCCGGTTCCGCCATGCTGCCCGAACAGTCGGCAACCACGTACAACGCTTGCTGGTCCATCTCGAGGCCTAGAAGAACAGCGATCCGCCGTTGTCCGGCAGCTCAGGCGGCGGCGCCGGCGGCAGCGCGTTCGGATTGGCAGCACGTGAGCGCACCGAGATCGACATCGTGACTTGCTTGAAGAATGCATGGATGCCGGCCGCATGGCTGGCGTCGAACACGGCATTCTCGGTCCCTTGCAGGAAGCGCTCGAGCGGCGCCCGTTGCGCACTGGCGCCGATGGCCATGGCCATGCGGTCACATTTGCTGCTGCGGCCACTGCCGATAAACGCTTCCATTGCTTCTTCCCACTCATCGTTCGGCTCGCCATCCGAGACCAAGACGATCGTCGGGCGATAGGCGTTCGACGGCGTTTCGTCCTTGTCTTCAATCATGGCCTTGGCCATCCTCAGCGCGCCGCCCATGGGCGTCAGGCCATCCGCTGGCAGGTCGCGGTAGCTTGCCCGCGCGTCGGCTGCCGCCACGTTGCGCAGTTCAAGCTGCACACCGTTATGACCAAACGAGATCACGCTGACGTCGATGCGGGTCTCGCGCTGCTGCTCCTTTTCGAACTCGGCCAGCATGGTGCGCACGGCCTTGTTCAGTTCGTCGATCTTGCCTTGGTCGCTCATGCTGCCGCTAGTATCGAGCAGCAGGTACAGTGGAATGGGGCGCGCCTTGGCAACAGTGAACTTGGAAGGGTCAAACATATATTTATCTCCGGGAAATAAAATTTGGAACTATTCTAGTGTCTAAAAGCAACTTCAGTTGGTAAAAATGGGGCACCTGGCGCAAATCCCAAAGATTCTGGTCACGGTATGTCGCGATCACAACACCTTGTCGTTGCGCAGCACATCGGCGCTTTCTGCCCAGCCGGCCAAGCCCGCTTTTGCTAGGCCCTTGGCGCGCTCGAGCCATGAACGGGAAAGCTCGTCGAGGTGGCTCAGCGGTATGCCGCGGCGCCGCTTGCGACGCAAGGGCGACGACCCGCGCCTGAACGACGGCGAACGCGTCCAGATGGGAACGGCCTGCGCTTACCACCAGCCGCCCAGCAGCGAACCGCCGATACCGCCGATCACGGCACCGATGACCGTGCCAGGCCCTGGCAAAATCATGCTGCCGACCAGCGCACCACCTTCCGCGCCGGCCCAGCCGCCGGCGGCACGGGTGGCACTGCGCGCCGCCTTCCCAACCGTCAATTCGCCCTTGCAGGCATCGGTGACCAGTTCGACTGCGCAGCCCGCTACCGCCAACGGGCCGGAACCGGCAACGAAGGCCTTGGCGGCGCCGGTCGACAGCGCACGCTTGGCAACCTCCTTCACGCCTTCCGCAGCCACAGCCGTCGCGGCACTGCGCGCGGCGCCGCCCACGCCGTCCGTTACCACCGCCTTGGTTGCCTCCTTCGCGGACATGTCACCGCTCGCCAGCTTGGACAGACTCGACACCGCACTGATCGCCGCGCTGACGGCCAAGCCGGACTTGGCGGCATTGGACGCGGCCGAGGTCAGCGTTTCTGACACGATCACGCGGGTGATGCTGGAAGTGTCACCGGACGCCAGCACCTGGGCCTCGGCGTGCGTGACTGCCTTGCTCTCGTGCCCAGCAGCTTTCAGCTTACCGCTCACCTTGGCAGCGGCTTCCTGGCGGTTCACGCCGATTTGGCGCATGCGCGGGTTGGCCGAGCTGGCTTTTGCTTTGGCCGACTTGGAGAGCATGTCGCGCACTGCCGGCACTTGATCGTCGGGCACGATGCGCTGAGTGCCTGCATACTGGGGCTTCGCGCTGGACACCGCGCTGCGTGCTGCGCTGCCACAGCACTTGGCCTGTGCCTCTGCGACGATCTTGCCGTCCCGCACCACGCGGAGATCGACGCGCTGGTCACCGGCGAAGCCGCCGGTGCTACCGGTCAAAGCTGTCGACTTGAAGTCGCCAGCTTTGCGCGCTGCTGAGTTGAAAGTACCGGCGTGCACTTCCTCGAAGATGAAGCCGGCCCGCTGATCGAGCGACATCGCCGCCTTGCTCGCGTTGATGGCGTTGACGCGAGCCGCCAGCTTCTTCAGTTCGGCGATCGCGGCTTGGTCGTTGACGCCCAGGCGTTGCGCCAGATGCGCTGTCTCTGCGCCTTGCATGCGGTATTTCTTCTTGCTGTTTTGGTTGGCCATAATGTTGAATTGCTCCTCGTTTGCTTGGTTAGTTTCGATTGATCCTGGCGTAGCGGTGGCCGCAGGTGATCACACGGCCATCGGTGGCGCTTTGCACGACATAAACGCCCATCTGGTCGCTGTAGCGCTTCACGAAATCACGACCCATGTGTTGCTCGATCGCTTGTCGGCCACGGCGGTCGAGGTACTTCACAACACCGCCACGATGGTCGTGTTCGCGGCTGCCGTACCTCAACACCAAGTCGACAATCACAGATGGAATACCGCGTTGTTGTTGGCGTACTTCCCGGTGGCTTCGCGCATTCATTTGCTTCCCTAGTTAGTTGGTCGTACCCAACATATAGAGAAAAGCGTGCCAGGGAAAAAAATCCATTTAAATCAAATAGTTACCATCTTCACCAATTTCTTTCCCCTATGATTCGAGCAAGATCTGGCTGTTTGTGAGCAAATTTATTCTTATTGTTGCGAAAAGAAAAATTCTGCTAGATAATTGGCAGCCCGGTTCTTAACGACCGGTTTTCTATCCCGTAACCCATTGATTTTTCAAAACATCGCTCGTGGCATAGCAATTGCCGGTACGAATGATCCGGCGACGCCTTGCTAGGGCAGTGACGCGATTAACGGTGGGGGTGCCTTAACTTACTTGTTCACAGTGGCGATAAAGCAAGTTCGCAATCACGGCAGCGTCGTATTCACGGCGTCTCGCTTTGCGGAGGCTGCGACCGCCAGATCCTGTGCAGTGCCGATGCGTGTCGCATTGCACCTAGCAACGAATGGCAAGCAGGGAGCAAGCTAAAGTGAAACACGTCTCACCGCCCCCGCAGCAACAGCGACGACAACATAAAGGATAACGATTGTGAGCCCTGAAAAAGTCAGCGTATCTTGGGTGTCGTTCAATAACGATCCCTATCGCCGCGAGCGGGACGGTAGTTATAGCTATCGACACAACGAACGCGAAGTGGGCCCGACGCTGGAGTTCTTGCTGAACCCAGGTTCTCCGGTGACAGGCCAGATCAAGAAGCATTACCTGTTCGTTCGCCGCCGGCTTACGCCCGAGACCGGCGGGCGGGATGTCCACGCTGCTGAAGTGGATGTGGCGAAGGAACTGATCAGGGAGGTAAGGCAGCTCGACGGCCCGGAAATAGAAACGATCTACTGGGATACGGATGTCGCGCCGACCAACCACCGGGAATTGTTCCGCTTTACTGCACCAGCGCTGGCAATGATTCGGCGTGCCCATCCAACGGCACAGATCGTTGTCAATCTCAGCCCCGGCACGCCAGCGGCCCAGACAGTGATGCTCGTCGCACTGCAGGCCCGTATTCTTGGCGACAATGTCCGTGCTTATCAGGGCATTCCAAAGGACAAACGGCAAGCGGGCGAAGTCCTGCAGGAGGTGCAATGGAATCTACTGGCCGAGCTGGCCAGGAGCGATGACGTCCATCCCGGCGCTGAGGAGTGGAGCATTGCGAACGCCCAATCGGAAAGCCTGCGTAGGGTTGCGGAGCTGGTGCAGCGCTACGGCCGCGTGCCGTTCCCGGTCCTGATCATCGGCAATCGCGGCTCGGGCAAAACCCAGGTCGCCGAAAGCCTGCGCCGGAACTATCTCGAGCGAAAAGTGAAGTCTGTCAAGGAATGGCACTTTCAAATGAACTGCGCGGAATTTCGCGGCGATCCAACAATCCTGCGCGCTAGCCTGTTCGGCTATGCCAAGGGTTCCCACAGCACCGCCCTGAATGCCAGGGCAGGCTTGCTACAGCTTGCCGAGGGCGATTGCGTGTTTCTGGACGAAATTCATTGGATGGATCCACAGGCGCAGGGGGCACTGCTGCTGGCGCTGCAACGCAATGGCAGCTTCCGCAAGATCGGTGGCGAGGAAACCATCAAGGCCAATTTCCGACTGATTGCTGCCACCAACAAGTCGCGCAGCGCGCTGCGGGAAATCTTGGCACCAGATTTCCTGGACCGTATCTCGGAACTGGTCATCGAGCTGCCGGACTTGCGGGATTGTCGTGAGGACCTGGAAAACATCTGGAAGTCGGTCGTGCGCCGCGCCTGCGAGCAGTTGGTCGAACGCGATCCAGAATTGGTCGTCAAGAGCGACAGCACAGTCCCCCTCATCAGGGACTACCTTGAGCAGTTCCTCCCACACCAGCATCATATTGCGCGTGCCTTACGCTCCATGCGACTGGAAGGCAATTATCGTGACCTGGAACGGCTTGCGCGACGCCTGCTGGTAGGGGGGCTGCAGGCTGGCCGCTTACTGTCGATCAGCCGCGAACTGGTGGACACGGAATTGAACGTGATGCGTGACGAAGAGCTCGATACGGACCGCGTCCGTGTCGGGTCGTCAGCGAAGCTGGAGGATGAGCTGCCAACCATTGCCCGCTGTACTAGTCACCTGCGCCAGATTCGCGACAAGGACGCCATACTGTCAGGCCCCAATTTGGTCGCAGAATGGGAACGGCGGCTGCTACTTGCGGCCCAAAAAGTTGCCGGCAGTGGCACGAAGGCGGCCGAACTGTTGGGCATGAATCCCCGGACCTTTAATGCCAAGATGAAGGAAATTCAGGCAGACTAATCCCTGGTCAAGCACTCCGCGAAGTTCTTTCGCGTTGACTGAGCAGTTGCCGGGATGGGGTAGACGGCTCTGGTGTAAATCGTCGGATAGGGGAAATTGCTCCAGGTTGATGCCCCTATGGTTCAGGCAGCCAAGAAAGCTGCCAGATTTCGGACGGAGTTTGCCCCCTGAGAGACGGTTTAATAACTCACCGGAAACCCATTCTGTGCAGTAATGAAGAGCCAAGCGCAATGAATATCATCGCTTCTGATACATCGAGGCGCTGCTCGTAGTCCCGGACAAGACGGCGATATCGCA
>Ga0209023_10000750_pt1 | contig 46665 bp, 46 predicted proteins | sample LakOneMetagenome_FD_187468 | JGI IMG/M metagenome (GOLD analysis project Ga0209023, IMG submission 187468) | Freshwater and sediment microbial communities from Lake Erie, Canada (SPAdes) (version 2) | ecosystem: Environmental > Aquatic > Freshwater > Lentic | place: Lake Erie, Canada...
GGCGTAATATTCGCCGACCAGCGGCGTCGGCGCGCGGCCGGGCAGCGTGGCGCGGTTGCGCGTCAGCGGCGCCATGACGATGCGGTTGGGCAGGTTGATCGCGCCGAGCGTGATCGGGTCGAACATCGAAGTCATGCAGGTTTCCAGTTGCTGAGGAGATGCGGCAGGATAGCCGCGAGATGGACCCACAGATAGAGCGCCAGAGCATAAGCTCCACGCCCCCCGCGCATCGGCGCTCCCGCAAGCGCCGCGCCGCCAATGCCGCCGTCACGGGCCTGATCCTGTGGGCCGCGCTCGCCTATCTCGCCCTGCCGATGTTCTGGCGGCACGACGAGGCGCAGAAGGGCATTGCCGGCAGGCCCATGGTGACGCGCACGGCGGACGGCATCCCCGGCGACCCTCTCAACTTCGGCATGGTTGGCTCTGAGAAGGAGATCATCTGCGCCTTCAACGACGCCGGCTGGTCGGCGGCCAATCCCGTGACGCTGGAAACTTCGCTGCGCATTATCGGCAGCGTCGCGCTCCGCAAACCCTATCCCGCGGCGCCGGTCAGTCCTCTGTTCTACGACGGGCGGCAGGAGGATCTCGCTTTCGAAAAGGCCGCTGGGGAGAGCGCGGACCGTCGCCATCACCTGCGCCTGTGGCGCGCGCTGCAGTCTGGAGACGAGAAGCGCCCGGTGTGGCTCGGCTCGTCTTCGTTCGACCGCGGCGTTGGCCTCAGCCGTTACACGCTGCAGGTGACGCACCACATTTCGCCCGATCTGGACGCCGAACGCGACTTCGTCGTTTCGCAACTTGCCGCCGTCGGCATGGTCGAACGAATGTATGAAATTCCCGGCGTGGGGCCGACCTTGAACGGCCACAATGGCGGCGGCGACCGCTATTTCACGGACGGCGAGGCGAAGATCGTCGTGCTGCCGGCGGAGTGCAAGGCGCGACCGGAAAAGGACGCGCCCCGGCCCGGCGAGCCCTGGCAGACGCGCATCAAGGATGCGATCTGGTCGGCGTTGCGGCGCGCGCTTGTGCTCGTAACGGGCTAGCCACGCCCCTTCAGCCAAGCGCCCATCCGAGTGATCGCCTCGGCCACGTCCGCCTCCGATCCCGCATAGGAGAGCCGCAGTGTGCGATGGCCGCGCGCGCGGTCGAAATCGACGCCGGGCGTTGCCGCGACGCCGGCCTCTTCCAGCAAGCGCTTCGAGAAATCGAGCGAGTCGTTCGAGAAGCGGCCGATGTCGGCGTAGAAATAGAATGCGCCGTCGGGCGGGTGAAAATCGCTCAGGCCCATCCGCGGCAGCGCCGTCATCAGCGCTGCGCGGTTGCGCGCATAGCCGGCCTTGACCGCCTCCAGTTCATCGCGCGCATCGAAGGCCGCTTCGGCCGCGACCTGACTGAGGAAGGGCACGGAGATCGCGAGCGACTGCTGCAAACGTTCGACGGGGCGCACGAGTTCTTCAGGCAGCACGAGCCAGCCGACGCGCCAGCCGGTCATGCAATAATATTTCGAGAAGGAGTTCACGACGATCGCTTCGTTCGAGAACTTCAGCGCGGTCTCGGCGGGACGCTCATACGTCAGGCCGTGATAAATCTCGTCCGAGATGAAGGCGACGCCAAGCCGGTCGCAAGTTGCGCAGATCTCGCGCAATGCCGTGTCCGTCATCATCACGCCGGACGGATTGGCGGGGCTCATCAGCAGCACGCCCTTCAGCGGCGTGTCGCGATGCGCCGCCTCGATCATGTCGGCCGTCACCGCGTGGCGGGTGGCCGCCGTCGTCTCCAGCGGCACGCAGATGCAGCCGAGCGCCTCCAGAATATTGACGTAGGCGGGATAGCCGGGCGCCGCCACCGCCACGCGGTCGCCGGCGTCGAACAGCGCGAGAAAACTCAGGATGAAACCGCCGGACGATCCTGTCGTCACCACCACGCGCTGCGGGGCGATGTCGACATTGTAGGTCTCGCCATAGTGCCGGGCGATTCGGGCGCGCAGCGTCGCGCGGCCCAGCGCATCGGTGTAGCCGACCCTTCCGCCCTGCAAGGCCGCGATTGCAGCGGCGCGCACGGGCGCAGGCGGCGGCGCGCCGGGCTCGCCCACTTCCATGTGCATGATGCTTCGGCCCTGCGCCTCCAGAACGCCTGCCTCGCGCAGCACATCCATGGCCAGAAACGGCTCCACCGCGCTGCGGCGGGAGGCGACGAGACGGGCGAGATCGGGCTTCATGCGGGCTCCTTGGGCGGGCCTCCCATAACAGGCTGGCGGGCGGGGGCAAAAAGCCGGCCTATTTCCGGCCTCTTTTGCGGGCGATAGGATGGCGCAACGAGAGATTTCGGCCCTTTGCAGCCCCAGATGAGCCTGACGCCCAAATTCCGGTCGGCGATTGCAGCCATGACCGCACTGTCCACGCTCGCCGCCAGCACACCGCCGGCCACCGCGCAGCAGGGTGTTGCGATCATCCGCGACGCCGAGACCGAACAGCTTCTGCGCGACTATGTGACGCCGATCTTTCGCGCCGCAGGCATCAATACGGGCGCGGCCAAGATCATCCTGGTCGGCGACCGTGGCTTCAACGCTTTCGTGGCGGACGGGCAGAAGATATTCGTCAACACCGGCGCGCTGATGGAAGCCAAGACGCCGAACGAGATCATCGGCGTGCTGGCGCACGAAAGCGGCCATATCGCGGGCGGGCATCTGGTGCGGCTGCATCAGGAACTGGCGCGGGCGCAGATCATGGCGATCGCCGGCATGCTGGTCAGCGCGGGCGGGGTGGCGGCGCAGATGGCGACTTCGCGCGGCGGCCGGCGCGAGGGGCAGGTCGGCATGGACCAGGCCGGCATGGCCGGCATCCTGATGGGGCCGCAGGAACTGATCCGGCGCTCGCTGCTCTCCTACCAGCGCGGCGAGGAACAGGCCGCCGACCGCGCCGCGGTGAAATATCTGACCGCAACCGGCCAGTCGGCCAAGGGGATGCTCATCACTTTCGAGCGGTTCGCCAACGAGGCCCTGTTCAAGTCGTCTTCGATCGACCCTTACGTTCTCTCGCACCCCCTGCCGGCCGAACGCATCTCGTCCCTTCAGCAGGCGGCCGCGCAGAGCCCGCATTTCGAGACGAAGGATCCACCCGCCCTGCAGGCGCGCCACGACATGATGCGGGCGAAATTGTTTGGCTTCATGGGCGATCAGGCCGAGGTGGCGCGGCGCTACCCGGTCTCGGACAATTCGTTGCCCGCCCGCTATGCGCGCGCCATTTCCGGCTATCGCTTCGGGCGGCTCGGCGAAGCGCTGCAGGCGATCGACGGGTTGATCGCGACGCAGCCGGCCAACCCCTATTTTCAGGAGCTGAAAGGCCAGATTCTGATGGAGAGCGGGCGCGCGCAGGCAGGCCTCCCCTATCTGCGCAAGGCGGTTGCGATGGCGTCGAACGCCACGCCGATCTCCGTGCTGCTCGGCCATGCGCTGGTGGGCGCGGGCGGCGACGCCAACAACAAGGAAGCGATCCGCATCCTGAGCAGGGCGACCCAGCGCGATCCGGATTCGTCGGAGGGCTTCCAGTATCTGGCGATGGCTTACGACGCTGTCGGCGATACGCCGAACTCGCAGCTTGCCTCGGCGCAGGCGCTGTTCGTGTCCGCGCAATATGTCGAAGCGCGCACGCAGGCCAAGCGTGCGCAGGACCAGTTCAAGGCGGGTTCGCCCGGCTGGCTGAAGGCTGACGACATTCTCAATTACAGGCCGCCGAAACTCGACTGAGATCGCCAGCGGTTTTCTTTAGGAAAAGCCATATATAACGGGCCAAGCGCCTCCGGAGCACGCCATGAACCGATATCTCGCCACTGCCGCCGCCCTCGCCCTCGTCGCGGGCTCCCTCTTCGCGGCGCCCGTGCGCGCGCAGTCCTTCAACGACGCGCAGAAGTCGGAAATCGGCAAGATCGTGCACGAATATCTCGTCAAAAACCCGGAGGTGCTGCGCGAGGCGATCAACGAGCTCGAGAAGCGTCAGAAGGCCGAAGAGAGCGCGCAGCGCGAGACCGCCATCGAGACCGTGCGCAGCCAGATCTTCGACTCGAAACATCAGGTCGTGATTGGCAATCCCGAGGGCAAGATCACGCTGGTCGAGTTCTTCGACTACAATTGCGGCTATTGCAAAAAGGTGCTGGGAGATATCTCAAAGCTCGCGAAAGAGAACCCGGACCTGCGTATCGTGCTGCGCGATTTTCCCGTGCTCGGGCAGGGCTCGGTCGAGGCGGCGCAAGTCGCGATGGCCACGGCCAAGCAGCTGCAAGGCGAGAAATTCTGGGGCTTCCATCAAAAGCTGCTCGGCGGGCGCAGCCAGGCCGGCAAGGAGCAGGCGCTCGCCGCCGCGCGCGATGCGGGCGTCGACATGGGCAAGCTCGAGAAGGACATGAAGAGCCCCGACATTCGCGCGGGCTACGAGGAAGTGATGCAGGTCGCCGACAAGCTGGCGCTGACCGGCACGCCGTCCTGGGTCGTCGGCAAGGAAGTGATCGTCGGCGCGATCGGCTATGCCGAACTGAACGGCAAGATCGCCAATTATCGCAAGTGCGGCAAGACCAGCTGCGGCTGAAGATCAGGCGCTAAGCCGCGCCTTCGGGACGCCGTCTTCCGCCAGCCGACGCACCTCGATGCTGGCGGCTTCCACCAGCGCCGGCAGGCCTGTCATGAGTTCATCCTCAGGCAGCCGCTGGTCGAGGCGCGCAGCGCGCTCGATCGCCTGCGCAGCGGCGTAGACCTTCATCGCGCCAATGTTGGCGCTCATCGATTTCAAGGCATGGGCGGCTGAACCCAGAGCCTTGCAATCGCCTGCCTCATAGGCGGCGACGATTGCCGCGAGCGATTGCGGCGCATGCGCACAATAGAGCGCGACAATGCGCATGACCGCGGCATTCTCGCCGCCGCTCATTTCGCGCAGACCCGCGATGATCTTGGGATCGATGTCCAGAATTTCGGGCGCTGCGTCTTCCGCCGGCTCGTCGGCAATCGCGATCTCCTCGCCCTCGGCCTGCGACAGGTGGCCTGCCAGGCATTGCGCGAGCGCAGTCAGCGTGAAGGGCTTGTGCAACACCCCGTCCATGCCGGCATCGCGCCAGGCGGTCGCGGCGGCGCCGACGACATGCGCGGTCAACGCGACGATGGCGAGCCGCGCACGGCCGGTTTCGATCTCGCGCGCGCGGATGGCGCGCGTCGCCTCGTAGCCGTCCATTTCCGGCATGCTGCCGTCCATGAGAACCAGGTCGTAGGTCTTCGCCTCGACCGCCGCGACTGCCTCGCGGCCGTCGTTGGCGAGATCGGCCGTGATGCCGAGACGCTTGAGCGCTTCCAACGCGACTTCGCGATTGACGGCGGCGTCGTCGACGACGAGCACGCGCGCATTCGGGAAGCGCGGCAATTCGCTGCGCACGGCCGCCTGCTGCGCGACCGCGACAGAGCGGTTCTCAACGACGGCGTCGAGGATGGCGCGCGTTTCGCTGCTCGCGAGCGGACGCTGGACGATGCGGTCGACGCGGCCATCCGACAAAAGGCGTTCGGGCGCCTCGCCCAGGCCCGACACGGCGATGATCGCGCCGTCGGCGGCGACATCGAGCCTGCGCCCGCCGGGCACATGATCGAGATCGACGAAGACCACGCGCGAATTTCGCGCACGTTCCGCAAGACTTTCGGCGTCGCATGTCTCGACATCGAAGCCCGCTGCGGCGAGCGCGAAAGCCAGATGCTGCTGCGAGCCCTTGCCCTCGATACAGACGAGCGCGCGCTGCGGCTGCGCGAGATGCGGCGCGTCTTTCATCGCGCAATCGGCCGTCATCGGTAGGCTGAAGAAGAAGGTCGCGCCCTGTCCCGCCGCGCTGGTCACGCGCAGATCGCCGCCCATGGCGGCGACGAGTTTTCGCGCAATCGCCAAGCCCAGACCGGTGCCGCCGAACTTGCGCGTGGTCGTCTGGTCGGCCTGCGTGAAGGCGCCGAAAATGCCGTCGAGCTTGTCCTCGGGAATGCCGACGCCGGTGTCGACAACGCTGAAGCGGACGCGTTGCGCATCGGCCGGATCGGCTGCGATTTCCAGCGTGACGCCGCCCTGCTCGGTGAATTTCAGCGCATTGTTGACGAGGTTCGAGAGCACCTGCGCAAGGCGTACGGGATCGGCGTCGACTTTCACGCCGCGCGGCAGGCGCACCAGGTCGGCAAGGTCGAGACCCTTCGATTGCGCGCGGTCGCCGAACAGGCGCAGCACGTCTTCGGCGGCCTCGACGGGGTCGACGGCGAGCGTCTCGACATCGAGCTTGCCCGCCTCGATCTTCGAGAAGTCGAGAATGTCGTTGATGATGGCGAGCAGCGTCTGGCCCGAGCGCACGATCACATCGGCGTTCTTGCGCGCGCGCGGCGGCAGTTCGGAGGCCGCGAGCATTTCGGCCATGACGAGCACGCCATTCATCGGCGTGCGGATTTCATGGCTCATGGTCGCAAGAAAATCGCTCTTGGAGCGGTTGGCGTCTTCGGCAAGCTCCATCGCGCGGCGATAGTCGGCCGTGCGGTCGGCGACCTCGATTTCCAGCCGGTCGCGGTGGGCGGCGAGCTCCGCGTTGCGCTGGCGGATTTCGCCCAGCATCTTGTCGAAACCGCGCACAAGAACGCCGATCTCGTCGCCGCGCGGCGATTGCATCGTCACGCTGTAATCATGCGTCGCGCCGACGCGCGTCATGGCGCCGGCGAGGTCGACGAGCGGGCGCGTCATGCGCCCGAGCATCCGGCCGGCGATGGCGATCGCGAGAACAAGAGCGCCGAAGGCGCACCAGGCCATCAGCGCCAGCGCATCGGACAGGCGTTGCGGCAGATCGGAAATGTCGCCGACGAGAATGAGACGACCGACGGGGCGGCCGGAATCGATGACCGGCGCTGCGATCTCCAGCGTGCGCGATCCCAGCAACTGGAAACGGTCGATCTCCTTGCCGGCCTCGGTCTGGACAGCGTCGCCGACAAGCTGCTCGGTGCGGCCGGTCTCGGCCAAAGTCGCGCCATTGTTGTCTTCAAGGCGCACATAGGAGGCGCCGGGGATCGCGCCAATGGCGCGCAGCGCGCGGTGGGCGGCATCCGCATCGCCGCGCCGTGCGGGTTCGGCGACGGCCGCGGCGATGGATTGCGCGGCGGCGTAGAGCGTCTCCTGCTTGGTGCGCGCATAGAGGCCTGCGTCGCGCCAGACGAACACGCCAGCGATCACGGCCTGCGCGACAAGGATCGCGAGCGCGACCGCCAGAACGAATTTCACGCGGATCGAGACGGGCTTACGCGTCAAGGGCGCCTCATGCGACAGCCGCGCCGCGGTGAGACCGGGCGCGTGCTCAAGATGGCTACAGACTGATCGAAGGGCTTTAAGAATTGATTGGCATCCCTGCGTTACCATCGTCACAGGAGAAATCTGCTCGATGGCCCCAGGCCGCACGACATTATGGAGGCTTGCGGGCCGTCGCTGGCGCGCGCGGCTGCGCGCATTTGCCAGTGATCGCGCGGGCAATGTCGTCATCCTGTTTTCGATCGCTGCCCCTGTTCTTGCGCTGTCTGCGGGCGCGGCCATCGATTATGCACGGCTATCCACGTCGCGCGCCTCGCTGCAGACGATCGCCGACGGCGCCGCCCTTGCCGGCGCACAGGCGCTGCGCCTGGCCAACGCCACAAGCGTAACGGTCGATCAGGCAGTCGCGCGTTTCGTTGCTTCGCGCAGCAACGCGAACGAACCTCCAATCACGGTGACCAGTTCGTTAACGGCGGCCAATACGATGGTGAACGTGCAGGCCAGCCGCACGACGCCCGCTGTCGTCAACAACGCCATCGGCCTTCTCAACATGCGCGTCAGCGTGAACGCCCAGGCGCGCGCGGTCGGCAATACGCAGCCGATCTGCATGATCGGGCTCGACCCCGCCAGGAGCAAGACCCTGGAAGTCGATCTGGCGCGTGTGCAGGCCACCGGTTGCCAGGTCGTCTCGGATTCAACCGCAACCGACGGCGTCTCGATCTCCGGTGGCGCGCAGATGCAATATGGGCGGCTGTGCTCGGCTGGCGGCGCGCAGGCCGACAGCACATCGGGCTATGCCCCTTCCCCACAGACGGACTGCCCGGCCATCGCCGATCCGCTCGCGACCTTGCCGGCGCCGACGGTGGGCGCGTGCATGCAAACCAATCTGAAGATCACGAGCGGCTCGCAAAGCCTGACGCCGGGCGTCTATTGCGGCGGCATCGAGGTCGGCAGCACGGCCAATGTCACCCTGATGGCGGGGACATACATCATCAAGGACGGCAAGCTGAGCATCAAGGCCGGCGGTTCGCTCTCGGGCAATGGCGTTACGCTCTTCCTGACGGGCGCCGGAGCGACCATCGAGGTCAAGGCCAGCGCGACCGTGTCCCTGACCGCGCCGTCTTCCGGGCTTTATACCGGCATCCTGATGTTCGAGGACAGGACAGCGCCGCTTGGTCAGGCTCATCAATTCGAAAGCCGCAACGCCCCCAACATGCTGGGCACGATCTACCTGTCCCGAGGCGATCTTCAGGTCGGCGTCAAGGGCAGCGGCGGCGGAAACGGCGTCGCGGTGGGCTCGACATCGGCGTGGACCATCGTCGTCGCGCGCACGATCTCCGTGACCGACAACCAGGTCCTGCAGCTTAACACCAATTACGGCGCGACCACCGTGACGCCCCCTTCCGGGGTTGGCCCCAATGTCGCGTCCGTGCAACTCGTACGATAGCGGATATAAAGACTTTCGTTACCAGACGAGCCGATCCGGCGCCGGCGACGCAAGGGAAGCGACGTCCTAACCCTGCGTCAGCAATGGCTATGGTTCCGATTAAGCCTTGCTTTGCAAATCGATATTAGCGTGCAAGGCAGGAGTTCATCTTGCCCGATCCTGCCGACGCCGACCGCGCCTACACCTATGTCCTCATGGAAACCGTGAGGATTCTGGTCGTCGACGACGATCCGATCCATTGCGAATTTGCGAGCGTCTACCTCTCCACCCCGACCGCGACGGTGGAGACGGCCTCGAACGGCGCCGAAGGGTTGCAGAAGCTGCGCGCCGAGCCTTTCGACCTCGTGGTCGTGGACCTCGAAATGCCCGTCATGAACGGGTTCCAGATGATACGCGCCATCCGCAACGACCCGACGCTGCGCCACCTGCCCGTCGTGATCGTCACCGGGCTCGAGGACATGGAATCGATCGACCATGCCTATGACGAGGGCGCAACGTCCTTCGTCACCAAGCCGGTAAACTGGCGACTGCTCAGCTACCAGCTCCGCTACGTCTTGCGCGCGCAGAAGCTGGCCGCCGCGGCATGATCGCGGGGCCGTTCAGCCGCGCTTGCCCCCGGCTAGTCTGAGGGTCGCTTCAGAGCAATAGAGGCGGCAGCGTCGCTGTTGTCTTTTCCCTCGTCGCGTCCAATTCCAGCTCGCCTCCGCGCCGACGGGGAGCGATCAGCGCGGGACGGGGCCGAACCGCTCGAGGAAGGCAGGCATGTCCTCGGCGGACAGCGGCCGCGCGTAGAGGAAGCCCTGCAGATAATGACAGCCTGCAGCCTTCAGGAAGCGCTGCTGCTCGACGGTCTCGACCCCTTCGGCCGTCACCTTCATGCCCAGCGCGCGCACCAGCGCGATCATGGCGTGAAGGATCGCCACTGAGCGCGTATTGGGGATGCCATCGACAAAACTCTTGTCGATCTTGACCTTGTCGAAAGGCAGCCGCTGCAACAGCGACAGGCTCGAATAGCCTGTGCCGAAATCATCCATGGCGACGCGGGCGCCCAGCGCATGCAGCCGGTCGATCTGCTGGCGCGCAAACTCGGGATTGGCGAAGGCGGCGCTCTCGACGATTTCGATTTCCAGCCGTTCGGCAGGAAACCAGGTTGCGTCCAGAACGCGCGCGACATCCTCCACGAATCCGGGCTTACCGAAATGATTGGGGGAAATATTGACGGCCAGCGTGATGTGCGGCCAGACGCGCGCGGCGGTGCAGGCCTGTTCGAGCACATAGAGGCCGACCAGATCGATCATGCCGGCGCGTTCCGCCATGTCGATGAAAGGCTCCGCGCCCTCTATCCGGCCGTCCGGCTTTTGCCAGCGCAGGAGCGCCTCGACGCTGGCGACCGAGCGCCCGTCGCCCGTCAGCTGCGGCTGGAAGACGACCGACAGCTCGCGCCGGTCGAGGGCGCGCATAAGCTCGGGTCTTGTCACGGCGCGGGCGGTCACTGCCACGAATCAGGTCTCTCCAGCCCAGTCTGCGCTCCAGATAGCGGGGGCTTTGCGAAGCTGCATCAAGATTGCGGCGCATTCTAAGCGTTTCGGGCTTTCCAAAGTCTAACTAGGCCGTTGGGAACCCGGCCCGCCAGGCCCTTCCCCTGCCCGGCCAAGCCGGTTAGAACGTCCGCCCGGGCTGCGGCCCGCCGGGATTTCCGATGAAAACCGTCTACGTCCTCAACGGACCCAATCTCAACCTGCTCGGCCAGCGCGAACCGGCGACCTATGGTTCGGCGACGCTTGCGGACATCGAGGCGCGGCTTCGCGCCCTCGCCGCCGCAGAGGGCTTGGAGATCGTGTTCCGGCAGTCGAACAACGAGGGCGAGCTGGTGACCTGGATCCAGGAGGCCGGCCTTGCCGGCGCCCCGGTCATCCTGAACGCGGGCGCCTATACCCATACGTCCGTCGCCATCCACGACGCCATCCGCGGCGCGAAGGCGGAGGTGGTCGAAGTCCACCTCTCCAATACGCATGCGCGCGAGAGCTTCCGACACCATTCCTACATTTCTCCCGTCGCCAAGGGCGTCATTCTCGGATTTGGCGCGCGCTCCTACGAGCTTGCGCTGCAGTCCCTTTTCCCATCCCGATGAGCCAGACATGACGAAAAAGCCTGCCGCCAAGAGCGCTGCGAAGACTGCAGCCAAATCTGCCCCTGCGCCGCGCGCGGCGGGGTCCGCATCCGGCGTCGACGCCGGTCTGGTGCGCGAACTGGCCGGCCTTCTCTCAGAGACCGACCTGACCGAGATCGAGGTCGAAAAGGGCGACATGCGCATCCGCCTGTCGCGCGAAACGCGTTACGCCGCCATGGCGGCCCCTGCCCCAGTCGCGATCGCAGTCCCGGCGACTGCCCCCGCGCCGGTCGCCGCCGCCCCGGCGCCCGCCACCGCAGCTGCCGCGGCGAGCCATCCCGGGGCCGTCAAGTCGCCGATGGTCGGCACGGCCTACCGTCGTCCCAATCCAGATTCCAATGCCTTCGTGGATGTCGGCTCGGTCGTGAAGAGCGGCGACAAGATCCTGCTGGTCGAGGCGATGAAGACCTTCAACGAGATCGTCGCGCCGAAGGGCGGCACGGTGACCGCGATCTTCGTCGAGGACGGCCAGCCCGTCGAATACGACCAGACGCTCGTCATCATCGAGTGATCAGGATGTTCGACAAGATCCTGATCGCCAACCGCGGCGAGATCGCCCTGCGCATTCTTCGCGCCGCGAAGGAACTGGGCATCGCGACCGTCGCGGTCTATTCGACGGCCGACGCCAACGCCATGCATGTGCGGCTGGCCGACGAATCCGTCTGCATCGGCCCGCCGCCGGCCCGCGATTCCTATCTCAACATTCCAGCCCTGCTCGCGGCCTGCGAGATCACCGGCGCGGACGCGCTGCATCCGGGCTACGGCTTCCTGTCCGAGAACGCACGCTTCGCGGAGATTCTGGAAGACCACAACATCGCGTTCATCGGACCGAAGTCCGAGCACATCCGCATCATGGGCGACAAGATCGAGGCCAAGCGCACGGCGCGCCGTCTCGGCATTCCCTGCGTGCCCGGCTCCGAAGGCGGCGTGAGCGACATGGACGAGGCGATGAAGATCGCCAAGGACATCGGCTTTCCCGTGCTGGTGAAAGCGGCGTCCGGCGGCGGCGGGCGCGGCATGAAGGTCGCGCGTACCGAAGCCGATCTCGAACACGCCATCGCCACAGCAAAGACGGAAGCCAAGGCCGCTTTCGGCGACGATGCGGTCTATCTGGAAAAATACCTGGAAAAGCCGCGCCACATCGAGGTGCAGATTCTCGGCGACGGCCACGGCGGCGCGATCCATCTCGGCGAACGCGACTGCTCGCTGCAGCGCCGCCACCAGAAGGTGCTGGAAGAAAGCCCCTCGCCCGCGCTCAACGCCGAGCAGCGCGCCGAAATCGGCGAGATCTGCGCCAAAGCGATGCGCGAGCTGCAATATTCCGGCGCGGGCACGATCGAATTCCTCTACGAGGACGGGCGCTTCTATTTCATCGAGATGAACACGCGCATCCAGGTCGAGCATCCCGTGACCGAGATGATTACGGGCGTCGATCTCGTCTCCGCGCAAATCCGCATCGCGGCGGGCGCGCCGGTTTCGATGGATCAGGACGAGGTGCGCTTCTTCGGTCACGCGATCGAATGCCGCGTCAACGCCGAGCATCCCGCGACCTTCCGGCCCTCGCCCGGCAAGATCGCGCATTACCATCCGCCCGGCGGCGTCGGCGTGCGCGTCGATAGCGCCGTCTACCAGGGCTACGTGATCCCGCCCAATTACGACTCGCTGGTCGGCAAGCTGATTGTGCACGGCCGCACGCGCAACGAGGCGCTGATGCGCCTGCGACGTGCGCTCGACGAATTCATCGTCGATGGCGTGGACACGACGCTGCCGCTGTTTCGCACGCTGGTGCGCAATCCCGACGTGCAGAACGGGCTGTATGACATCCACTGGCTCGAGCATTTTCTGGCGACCGGCGGGATGGACGTGAATGGGTAGCGGCGACTGTCGCGCGGGGCGCCCCTACCTCCCCTTTACGGGGAGGTCGACCGCCGAAGGCGGTCGGGTGGGGTCCGACGCCGCAGGCGTCGGCTGGAATGCTGCGAACTCCCACCCCACCCGGCTCGCTTTGCTCGCCACCCTCCCCATAAAAGGGGAGGGAAGAACTCGCGATGATCGGTCGACAAACCGATGATTGATCTCTTCGATCCTCTCCTGATCGCAGCCGTTGCCGGCCTCATCGGCGGTTCAATGAACGCGATTGCCGGCGGCGGCTCGTTCGTCACGCTGCCCGCTCTGGTCGCGGCCGGCGTGCCCTCGGTCAGCGCCAACGCCACGAGTACGGTCGCGCTGGTGCCGAGCGCGCTCGCCAGCGCCTATGCTTATCGCCACGACTTCCAGGGTTTCGAAGGCGTGTCGATGAAGGCGATGGCCGCCGTCTCCGTGCTCGGCGGCATAGCCGGCGCGCTTTTGCTGATGTCGACTCCGCAGCGCGTGTTCGACGTCCTCGTCCCCTTCCTGCTCGCCTTCGGGACGATCGTCTTCGCCTTCGGTCGGCAGGCCGGCGCATGGCTGCGCACGCGCGTGTCGATTTCGCCCCCGACGGTGCTGGTGTTCCAGTTCCTGCTCGGCTGCTACGGCGGCTATTTCGGCGGCGCCGTCGGCATCATGATGATGGCGACCTGGAGCCTGCTGACCACGGCGAGCCTCGCGGCCATGCAGCCCGCGCGCAACCTCTTGAACGCGGCGATGAACGCCACTGCCTCCATCCTCTTCATCGTGGGCGGGCTCATCTATTGGAAGCCGATGCTGGCCATGCTGGTGGGCGCGATCGTGGGCGGCTATTTCGCGGCGCGTCTTGCCCGCAAGCTCGATCCCGCCAAGGCGCGGATCGGCATATCCTGCCTCAACGCCTGCATCACGGCGCTGATGTTCTGGAAGACCTTCGGCTGAGGTTACCGCCGCGTAAGGCTAATCGCCTTTAACGTCTGCTTGGCCTGAAACTCAACGGTAAAGGAATGGCTCGGCGCCATGATCCGCAGGCATTTTCCTGCGGGAGCGCCACACATGAAAAAACCAATCCTCATCGCCGCCGCCCTCGCCGCGCTGTGCGTCGCCGCCAATGCCGCATCCTTGTCCGATTCAGACCGTCTCGCGCTGCAGTCCGCCATGGTCCAGCACATCGACCGCCAGACGGTCGATGGCCAGTTCCCCTGGTTCGACCTCAAGACCGGCGCCACGCGCGTCTACGCGCCGGCCAAGTCGCATCCGATGATCGTGCTGTCCGGCGAGACATTCGTGCTCTGCACGGATTTCAAGGACGCGGCGGGCGCGGCCACCAATGTCGACTTCTATGTCGTGCGCAAGGGCAAGGGCTTCTCGATCATCCGCACCGAAATCGCCAATCGCGAACCGCTCGTCGCACTCATGAACACCGGCAAGGCGAAACCGGCCGACTGAGGCAGAGCCAGTGCGCCGTTCGATCTACGTCAAATTCGTTCTGGCGCTCGGCGCCGCGCTTCTGCTCGCCACAACGCTCGGCGGATTCATTATCGCGCATGACCGCCAGGCGAACGCACAAGCCCAGCAGGCCGCGCGCCTCGGCGGCCAGGTCGCGCGCGTCGCCTCCATGATCGGCGCGGCTGGATATCCCGAGGATGCCAAAGGCGCGCAGCGCCTGCTTTCGCTGCTTCTGTTCGATCGCGCGATCCTGTGCGCCGAGATCGTCGACAGGGCCGGCGCGCGTACGGGCGTCAGCGCGCCGGCGCGCGTGGGATGCCGCGGCTCCGACGTGCAGGAGATAACGGGCGCTGCGATCCCCGACTCGAACTTCGAACTACGCGTCGGCATTTCCGGCGCGGAAATGGCCGAGGTCCGCAACGACGTCATCTGGGGCGTCGCCTTGCTGGGCGCGATGGCGATCGTCTATGCGACGCTTGCCGCCTATATTGTTTTCCGCCGTGTGGTCGGCGCGCCGATCACCAAGATCCTGGCCTCGATGCAGCATTTCACGCAGACCGGCGTGCATCGCAAGATCAACTACGCTGCGCGCGACGAACTCGGCCACGTGATCGAAGCCTTCAACGCCATGCAAACGCGTCTTGCGCGCGAATCCGCCGCGCTGAACGACGCCAACGACATGCTGCGCCGCGCCGTCCACACGGACGCGCTGACGGGCTTGCCAAATCGCGGCGCGCTGGCCGTACGCGCGGGCCGATATTGTGCGGGCGTCCTACCCGCGCCGATGGCGGCGCTGCTGATCGACGTCGACAGTTTCAAGGAGATCAACGACCGGCTGGGCCATGCCGCCGGCGACGACGTGCTGCGCCAGAGCGCGCAACGCCTCCAGGACGCTGCGGGCCGCGCCGCCTTCATCGCGCGGCTGGGCGGCGACGAATTCGTCGCTCTGCTCGACGGCGAGACCGGGGAGCAAGATTGCGCAGCGCTGGAAGCCAGGATTGAGGCGGGTTTCGCCAAGCCGATGGTCATCGGCGGCAAGAAGCTCGTCGTTCGCCTGTCCGTCGGCGCGGCGCTGAGCCCGAGCGACGAGATGGATATGGACGCGCTGATCGCGCGGGCCGACCAGCGGATGTACGAGATCAAGCGACAGCGCAGACAGGCGACCGCCGCCGCGCCGCAGGACGACAGCGAGCGCGCGGCGTAGCGCCGCAAAAAGACGTCCGCGCCACGCCTTGACCGGGGCCGCCAGCGTGCCCACCCTTTGTTTCATGTCGCGCGGATCGCCACGTCACGAGATAACGCCAGACCTGATCCTGCGCGCCTATTCGATCGGCCTCTTCCCGATGGGCGAGAACGCCGACGACGATCGCATCTACTGGGTCGAGCCGGAGGAGCGCGGCGTTTTCCCGCTCGACGGGCTGAAGATTTCCCGCAGCCTCGCCAAGGTTGTCCGCTCTGACCGTTTCGAGGTCACGGTCGACCGCGATTTCGACGCGGTGATCGACGGCTGCGCCCATTCCGGCAACGCGCGCGAGACGACCTGGATCAACGCGCCGATCCGCCGGATCTACCGCGAGCTGTTCGACGCCGGCTTCGTGCATACGGTGGAATGCCGCCGGGACGGTGCGCTGGTCGGCGGGCTCTACGGCGTCTCGCTCGGCGCGGCCTTCTTCGGCGAAAGCATGTTCCACGTCGATCGCGACGCGTCCAAGGTGGCGCTGGTCCATCTGGCCGCGCGGCTGCGGGCCGGCCGCTACACACTCCTCGACACGCAATTCGTAACGCCGCATCTGGCCACGCTCGGCGCCGTTGCGGCGCCGCGCGCGGCCTATCGCAGGCTGTTGGAGACGGCGGTGGAGGCGCGCGGGGATTTTCTGGTCTGGCCGCCGGACATGCGGATTTCGGGGAGCGAAATCCTGGCTTCTTTCGCAACGCAACGTGACAGCGGAGAATAAATCGCTAGCATTTCATTTGCCCTGACTGCCGACGAAGCGAGAAGTTTTCGCAGTGCGGTCGCGGGGCGGGGAGGAAGAATGATTTAGCCGGTCGAAGCCGGGCGCCTCGGCGCCCAAGCGTGAAGAGGCGCTACGCGCCCGAAGCCGGCGACCTTCCAACCAGACGAGCAATCAACAAGAAGACCGGAAGCGCGAAAGACTCCGAGCCGGCAGAACCAAGGGGTTTGGGGAACCGCTGCGCTAGCAGCAAGTTGAGGGGAGAAACTGAATGAAGCGAAACGTGAAAATCCTGCTTGCGGCGACGCTCGTCGCGGGCGTGGCGACGACTGCGCACGCCCAGAAGAAATACGGGCCGGGCGCGACCGACACCGAGATCAAGATCGGCAACATCATGCCCTACAGCGGGCCTGCTTCCGCCTATGGCGTGATCGGTCAGACCGAGCAAGCCTATTTCAAGATGATCAACGAGCAGGGCGGGATCAACGGCCGCAAGATCAACTTCATCTCCTACGACGACGGCTACAGCCCGCCCAAGACGGTCGAGCAGGCGCGCAAGCTCGTGGAGAGCGACAATGTGCTGATGGTCTTCAATCCGCTCGGCACGCCTCCGAACACGGCGATCCAGAAGTATCTGAACTCGCAGAAGGTGCCGCAGCTCTTCGTGGCGACCGGCGCGACCAAGTGGGACAACCCCAAGGAATTCCCCTGGACGATGGGCTGGCAGCCCAGCTACCAGGCCGAGGGCGTGATCTACGCGCAATACATTCTCAAGAACAAGCCGAACGCGAAGATTGCGATCCTTTACCAGAACGACGACTACGGTAAGGACTACCTCAAGGGCTTCATGGACGGGCTCGGCGACAAGATCAAACCCGTCATCACGCTGGCCTATGAAGTGTCCGATCCCACGATCGACTCGCAGATGACCCGTCTGCAGGCGTCGGGCGCCGATACGTTCTTCAACATCACCACGCCGAAATTCGCGGCGATGGCGATCAAGAAGTCGGCGGAGATGAAGTGGACGCCGCTGCACTTCCTCAACAATGTGTCAGCCTCGGTCGGCGCGGTCTTGAAACCGGCGGGCTTCGAGAACGCCCAAGGCATCGTGTCGACCGGCTACCTGAAGGATCCGACGGATCCGCAGTGGAAGACCGACGCCGGCTACAAGAACTGGGAAGCCTTCATCGACAAATACATGCCCGGACAGGACAAGACGAACGCGAACCTCGTCTACGGTTACACGGTCGCCCAGGGCCTCGTCGAAGTGCTGAAGAAGTGCGGCGACGACCTGACCCGTGAAAACGTGATGAAGCAGGCCGCAAGCCTTCAGAACGCAAAGTTCGAAATGCTCCTGCCCGGCATCACCGTGAACACGAGCGCCACCGACTTCGCGCCGATCCAGCAGGAGCAGCTGCAGAAATTCGAGGGCGATCGCTGGGTGCTGTTCGGCGAGATCTACGACGCCAGCAAGAAGGCGACGAACTGATCGAAGACGATCGTCACGCAAACGGAGGGCGGCGGTTTCGCCGCCCTTTTCTTTTGCGCTCGTTCCAGCCCTCAGGCGCCGCGCGCGAAATCGCGCAGCCAGTGCGCGAAGGCAGAAATCGCTTCCTCGTCGAAATAGCCGCTATCCAGAACGAAATGCGCGACGACGGCGACCGCCAGCCCTGCGACAGCCGCCATAGCGATGCTGGCGCGCGCATGTGGGCGCCAGGCGAAATTGCGGGCCAGAAAGAAGACGGCAATCGCGCCATAGGCGAGGCCGAAGGCGGTTTCCGTGCGGCTATGGCCGCCGATGACGAAGCGGCTGATCGCCACGCCCATGACGACGCCGACGCAGAGCGCCGCGATCACATAGCGCAGCGCGCCGAAGCTTTCGCGCTTCCAGGCGAGCACTGCAAGCGAGCCGTAGACGAAGGTCGCCAGCGCCGTATGGCCGCTCGGGCTGCGCAGCGGACCGCCGCGATAGACGAACATGAACAGGATTTTCGACAGGACAGTCGCCGCGAGGCAGAGCGCGAAGGCTATCGCCAGCGTGCGCGCGTTGCCGCGTTCGCCGACGATCCACAGCGCGACGATTGCGCCGCAGACGACGGGGGCGACGATGGTCGCCTCGCCGAATCCAGTGATCGTGTAAAGGAACTCGATGAATTGCGGGCCGAGCATTGCTCAGTTCCGCGCGATCATTCCGCAGCCTCTGCGTCCCGGCGCGGATCATGCGGCTCGTCGTCGTCGCTGGCATCGTCCGGCTCCACAGCCTCGGAGGCCAGATGAGCGTGGGCTTCGGCTTCCATCGCCTCGGCGTCTTCCGCATGGGCCAGCAGCGGGAAATCCTCGGCCGTATCGTCGGCGTCCAACGGATCCTCGTCCGCCGTCAGTTCCTCGCCGTCGTCCGGCTTTGGCACGCCAAAGCCCGCCGGCAGGCGGCCATCGAAAAGGCCCGCGCCCTTGAGCTCCTCGAGGCCCGGTAGATCGGAAATCTGCTCCAGCCCGAAATGCACGAGGAACCGGTCGGTCGTGCCGTAGGTGATCGGACGGCCCGGCGCCTTGCGGCGGCCGCGCAGGCGAATCCAGCCGGTTTCCAGCAAGACGTCGAGCGTGCCCTTGGAAATGGCGACGCCGCGGATGTCTTCGATCTCGGCGCGGGTGACGGGCTGGTGATAGGCGACGATAGCGAGCGTCTCGACCGCCGCGCGCGTCAGCTTCTTCTGCGGGTTTTCCTCGCGGCGCAGCAGCCAGCCGAGATCGTCGGCGGTGCGAAAATACCATTTGGTCCCGGCGCGCGCGAGATTGACGCCCCGCGTCGCATAATCCTCGCGCAGCGCGGCCAACGTCGCATCGAGATCGGCGCCGTCGGGCAGGCGTTCGCCCAGCTGCTTTTCCTCGAGAGGGTCTGCCGAGGCAAACAGCAACGCCTCGACAATGCGCTTTGATTCGGCGAGCAGCGCGGCGCGGGCGTCGTCGATCGCCCGGTCCTCGTCCTCCACGAATTCAAATGCGCGCGCCGCGTCGGCCATGTCGTCTCCTCGAACCATCAACTCACGAAATGCGCCCGGGGCGCACTACTCATATACTGGCGCTTGAAGCGCCCCATTCGATATTGCGCCTGAAGCGCCCTATTCCGCCGCAGCGAGCGGCATCTCGTCCTTGCGCCTCACCCAGATCGGGGCGAAGGCCTTGTCCTGCCTGAGATCGAGCCGCCCCTCACGCACGAGCTCCAGCGAGGCGGAGAAGGACGAGGCGCGCACGGTGCGCGCGACTTCCGGCGAGACGCAAAATTGCAGCAGGTAATCGTCCAGCACGGTCCATTCACGCGCCATGCCCGACAGACGCTCCAGCGCCTCGCGGGCTTCGGCCAGCGACCACACGTGGCGCTGCTTCAGCGTCACGCGCGAGAGCGCATGTTTCTGCCGCTGGCGCGCATAGGCGGACAGCAGGTCGAAAATGGAGGCCTGCCATTGCGGCGTGGCGATGGTCTCGATGCCTTCGCCGCCGCCGCGCATCGCCATGTCGCGGCCGATGCGGGCACGATTGACCAGTTGTTCGGCCGCCGTGCGGATGGCTTCCAGCCGCTTCAGGCGCTCGGCCAGCGCCTGCGCCAGATCGGCAGCGGCGGGCTCGTCGGCCTTGGGCGGGGTCGGCAGCAGGAGGCGCGACTTGAGATAGGCGAGCCAGGCCGCCATCACGAGATAGTCGGCGGCAAGCTCCAGCCGGACCTTGCGGGCTTCGTCGATGAAATGAAGATATTGCTCGGCCAGCGCCAGGACCGAAATCTTGGCGAGATCGACCTTCTGGCGGCGCGCGAGCTCGAGCAGGAGATCGAGCGGACCCTCGAACCCGTCGACGTCGACGAGGAAGGCCTCTTCGGTCTCCCCCTTGTCGAGGGGCTCCATATCAAAAGGCAGCGCTGCCGCCATGCGAATCACTCACCGCGTCCGACACTTGAACTGTCGGCGCGGAATGTGGCTGCTCTAGGCCGCGCTCGCAAGCATTTGGGCGAGTTTCTCGCGGGAGTCCACAGGATCGAACGCCAGCCGGGCGCCGGAAATGCGGGAGAGCGCCCTTTCGGCGCGTTCAAAGGCCTTTCCGGCAAGGAGCGGCGCTTCGGCGGCGACATCCGCCCCCTCGGCCAGATCGCCGTTGCAGTGAAGTCCAAGGTCGACGCCGGCGGCAAACAATGCGCGGGTGCGCTCGCGGAACGTGCCCGACAGCGCCTTCATCGACAGGTCGTCGCTCATCAACAGACCATCGAAGCCTATGAAACCACGGATGATTTCTCCAACGATTACCGGCGACAGGGTTGCGGGGCGCTCCGGATCGATCGCCTCGAACACGACATGGGCGGTCATCGCGACCGGCAAGTCGGCATTGGCCCGGAAGGGCGCGAAATCGGTCCGCTCCAGTTCCTCGCGCGACGCTTCGACGGTCGGGAGTTCGAGATGGCTGTCGGCGCGGGCGCGCCCGTGGCCGGGAACATGTTTGAAGACCGGCAGGACGCCGCCGGCCATCAGGCCCTCTGCGGCGGCGCGGCCGAGGCGAGCGACCGCTTCGGGAGTCTCGCCATAGGCGCGGTCGCCGATGATGGCGTGGCTGCCGGCGACCGGCAGGTCGAGAACGGGCAGGCAATCGACGTTGACGCCGACTTCGGCGAGATCATGGGCAATCAGGCGGGTGGCCAGGAACACGGCGCTGACCTGTTCGGCAGGATCGTTCGAGGCCGCCGCCAGTTTCGCGGCGGAGGGATAGGGGGGCCAGTGGTTGGCCGCCATGCGCTGAACGCGCCCGCCTTCCTGGTCGATCAGGACGGCGGCGTCGGTGCGGCCGGTAATTTCGCGGAAACGGTCGGTCAGCGCCCGCATCTGCTCGCGATCCTGCACGTTGCGCTTGAACAGGATCAGGCCCCAGGGATCGCTTTCGCGGATGAAGGCTTCTTCGTCGGCGGTCAGGACCGTCGACGAACAACCGCAGATGAAAGCGCGCGCCATTCCGGGCGTCCGTCAGCGCGCGACGAAGCAGGCGCCGCCGGCGGCTTTCACCTTGCCGCACATGGCGTTGGCGCTTTCCTTGGAAAGGCCGGTCACGCGGATGCGGTAAAGCGTGTCCGAGGCCTTCACGACCGCCGGGCGACGGCCGCCCAGAGCGCCGGAGAGCTTTTCGCCGAGGCGCGAGGCCGTCTGGCGGGCTTCGGATTCCGAGCCTGCGGAGGCGACCTGAACTGCATAGCCGCCGGAGGAGACTTTCGGGGCGTCTTCATCGTCGGCCGGCTCGGCGGCAGCCGCCTGCGGCTCCTCAGCCTTGGGCTGGACGGCGGCGACGCGCGGCTTGGCGACGGGCTTCGCCTCGACCTTGGCCTCGGCCTTCGGCTTCGGCGCGACAGGCTTGGGCGCGGGCGCCGCCGTGCTGGTGGCGTCGGCGCGGGCGGCCGATTTCGGCGTGGCGTTGCGGGCCGGCGCGGGTGTGGCGCTGGTCGCGGGCTTGGCAGCAGCAGGCGCAGCGGCTTGGGCTGCGCTGTCGCCGCCGCCGATGATCGAACCGTCCGCGCGCACTGACACGGTCTTTACGCGCTTGGGCTCAGGGAAAGCGGTACGCTGCGTCGGCTCGCGCGAGGGCGGCGCGGGCGGGGCGACCGCAGGCATGGAGCCTGATGCGGGCGATGCGCCGGTGGACGGGCCTGCGCCCTCTTCCAGCGGAATGATGCGCGGCGTCTTGGCGACGGAGGCGACATCCATCGGCTGCTCGTCGCGGGTGACGACCTTCTTCACCGGCGGCGCCTGGGTGCGCTCCAGCATGGTCGACTCGCGGGCGGTCTTGTCGCCCGCATCGCCATCCTTCGGCTGGACCTTGGTCGGATTGGTGGAAGCGGCGATGGTCGCCACGCCGCCGCCCGCCTGATTGGCGCCGCCGCGCCAGGCGAGGGTCGAGCCGATGGCGACGAAGCCGGCCGCGATCACGGCGGCGGCGATGTAAAGCGGCTTCTTCGAACGTTCGCGCGGGGGCTCGGGCGCCATGTCCGGCGCAAGTTCGGGCGCCTCTGCCCAATCCTCGTATTGCGCTGACGGAGCGACGCTTTCCGGGTACGGATGCGGCGCCGCGTAATCCTGCGGCTCGGGCACGGGCTGGAATTCAGCCGGGCCATGGTCGCCGCCGCGCAGCAGCGGGCGCAGGTCCGGAAAATCGGCGAAAGGATCGGGCTCGGGCGCGACGGCATGAACCGGCGAGGGCTCGGCGTGCGAGAACGGCGGCGCTACGGGCGGGGCGACCGGCGGCACGACGGAAGGCGCAGCGACCGGCGGGGCCGGCTTGCGGAAATTGTCCGAGAACAATTCGGCGAACGGGTCGGCGGCCGCCTGCTGGTTCTGTCCGCCCACGAGGCGGGCAAGCTCGGCCAACGGATCCTCGACGCGGCGCGCGGGCTCTGGCCCACGCAGGCGGCGCTCAAATTCATCGATATCGATCGGCTCGCGACGTTCCGGCGCTGCGCTCATCTTACCACCTCAACCGCTTCTCCGACGCCCGTCCGGGCGAGGGAAACGCATTTCGGGGAGCCCCGGGCGGCGGGCGACGCAGGATGCGCGCTCTAGCGCATCTCGTCCGGAGCGCTCACTCCCAGGACCCCCAGTCCCGCGGCCAGTACGGCTGATAAAGAAAGGATCAACGCGAGCCTGGCGCAGGTCAAATCTCTCTGGTTTTCATTAACAAAGCGTAATTCCGCGGCGTCTTTTCCTCGATTCCACTGTGAATGCAGCAGGCTGGCCAGTTCATGCAGGTAGAACGCGAGGCGGTGCGGCTCGTGGGCCGAGGCCGCAGCCTCGATAACGCGTGGGAATTGCGCCAGCATTTTGACGAGGCTCAACTCGCCCTCGTCGGTCAGAAGGCCGAGATCCGCCTTGGCCAGCGCCGCCGGCGACAGATCGAGGCCCGGGAAAGCCGCCAAAGCCTGCCGCATGACAGATTTCACGCGGGCATGCGCGTATTGCACATAGAAGACCGCATTATCCTTGGACTGCTCGATGACTTTCGCCAGGTCGAATTCGAGCGGCGCATCGTTCTTGCGGTAGAGCATCATGAAGCGCACGGCGTCGACGCCGACTTCGTCGACGACTTCGCGCAACGTGACGAAATCGCCGGAGCGTTTCGACATTTTCACCGGCTCGCCCGCGCGCATCAGCTTGACGAGCTGGCAGAGCTTCACATCCAGTTCGACCTTGCCCGCCGACAGCGCCTTCACCGCCGCATCCATGCGCTTGACGTAGCCGCCATGGTCGGCGCCCCACACGTCGATCAGCGTGTCGAAGCCGCCGTCGATCTTGACCTTGTGATAGGCGATGTCGCTCGCAAAATAAGTGTAGCCACCGTCGGATTTGAGCAGCGGACGGTCGACGTCGTCGCCAAACTGCGTCGAGCGGAAGAGCGTCTGGTCGCGGTCTTCCCAATCGTCTGGCAGCTTGCCCTTGGGCGGCGCGAGACGGCCGACATAGACGAGATCCTTCGAACGCAGATAGTCGATCGCGGCCTTCACCCGGTCGCCGCTTTCGCCCCGCGTCAGCGAGCGTTCGGAGAAGAAGACCTCGTGCGTAATGTTGAGCGCGGCGAGATCGGCGCGGATCATGTCCATCATCGCGTCGATGGCCGCGACCCGCACGGTCTCGAGCCATTCGCCCTCGGGCTTTTCACGCAGCGTATCGCCGTATTTGCCGGCGAGGCTCTTGCCGACCGAGACGAGATAGTCGCCGGGATAGAGGCCTTCGGGAATTTCGCCGATGTTTTCGCCGAGCGCTTCGCGGTAGCGCAGATGCGCGGACCGCGCGAGCACATCGACCTGGGCGCCGGCGTCATTGATGTAATATTCGCGCGTGACGCCGTGGCCCGCAAATTCCAGCAGGCTCGCCAACGCATCGCCGAAGACCGCGCCGCGGCCGTGGCCGACATGCATCGGGCCAGTCGGATTGGCCGAGACATACTCGACGTTGATCCTCTTCGCCTTGCCCACCCTGCCCTGCGGGGCGCGGCCGAAATTCTGGCCCTGCTGGAGCGCGGCGCGCAGCACGGCGGAAAAGATGTGCGACTGGAGGCGGATGTTGATGAAGCCGGGGCCGGCGACCTCGGCCTGCGATACATCCTCGTCCTCAGCCAAAGCGAAGGCGATTTCGGTGGCGAGCTGGCGCGGCGCGCCGAAGCCGGCCTTGGCCTCCTTGGCGAAGACCATGGCCGCATTGACCGCGAGATCGCCCAGCGAGGCCTCGCGCGGGGGTTCGACCACGAAACGGCTCATGTCGAGGTCGGCCGGCAGGCGGCCCGCCTCGATGAAACGCTGCAGGATCGCGGCGACGCGCGCGTGGAAATCGGCGAAAATGTTCATGGTGCGCCGGATTAAGGGATTGCCCGGCAAAAATCAAAGATCGGCAGGCTCGGCAAGCGCCGTCGGGCGGGCGGAAGGCGCCGGCCCCATCCGGCGGCGGCTGCCCGGTTCGCTAATCTCACACTTTGAGCGCAGATCGGATTTCTGGCTGATCGTCGCGCCACGGCGCCGGATCTATCCCGGCTTCCGCAAAGGCCCTGTCGATGCGTGCGGCGATCATGGCGACGCGCATGTCGAGATCGGGCACATCCGACAGGAGGTAGTGCGCGATGAAGCTCGCTTCCGCGCCGTTGATCAGCAGCGGGTTCTCGTAATGCGTCTCCCGGCGCAGCGCGGGGTTCAGCATCATATGGAACTGGAACAGCTTCTGATCGTCGACCAGCGCGTAGCGCGGCGGCAGGGCAAGCTGGCCCGACGCCTGCGCGATTTGCAGCAACTGCCGCCATGCGCGCATGGCCGCGACAGCAAGCGGATGGCGCGTGTTGACGAAGAGCACGCCCACATTCACCCGCCACGCGCCCTGCGCGCCGGGAACCGAGGGCCGCAGAATCAGCGCGCGGTCCTGATACCGCTTGAGATAGGCGCCGAGGTCGAAGCGCAGATCGACGATGAAAGCGTCGGTGTCGAGAAAAACGAGCCAGCCGTCGAAGCCGGCATCGAGGCTTTCGTTGAGCAGAGCGATGCGATTGTAGGTCGCATCCTGCGGGCGGCGCCCAACCTTCAACCCGCGAAAGGACTGGTATTCGTAACCGTTGCGCGCACAGAAGGCGCGAACGCTGGACGAGGTGACGTCGAGCATGGGAGCGTAGCGAAGCGCGTCCGATGTCTGGATGAACTTGACGCGCAACGCCGTCAGACGACGAGCTTGCGATACAGATGCCAGCTCGCGTGGCCGAGCACGGGCAAGGTGATGAAAAGGCCGACAAATCCAGACAGGATGGATGCGCCGAGAAAGAGCGCGATCAGCAGCGCCCAGGCCATCATCTGGATCGGATTTTTGAGGACGGCGCGGATGCTGGTGAGCATCGCGGTGACGAAATCGACATCGCGGTCGACCAGCAACGGAAAGGAGACGACCGTGATCGAGAAAACGAACATGGCGATCACCGCGCCGAGCGCATTGCCGACAAGCGCGAAGAGCAGGCCCCGGCTGGTCGAGAGAACAGCGACCACCAGTTCATTCACGGTCGGAATGTGCAGGCCGTAGAACATCAGGAAAATGAAGATCGCGAAATCGACCCAGATGATCAGCGCGAAGACGGTGACCAGCGCCATCCAACCGAGATCCTTGCCCGAGCGCGTCCAGATCGCGCCGAGCACCCTGCCCCATCCCAGCGGCTCGCCGCGCTCCAGCGTGCGCGAGACCTCGTAGGTTCCAGCCGCCACGAAAGGCACGATCAGCGCGAAACCCATGGTGAGCGGATAGCCGATCCAGGGCAGATGCAGCGCCAGGAAAAGCGCGAGCAGCAACATGCCGCCAAGCGCATAGATGCCGCCGAAGAAAAGGCCGTAGAGCGGCGCTGCCGCAAAATCGCGCCAGCCTCGCAGCAGGCAGTCGATCAGGTCGTCGCGCCCGAGGCGGCGAATCTCGAGCCGCCCTCCGCGCGCCGGCGCAGCTTCGCCGTCGATCTCCGCTGCTGCCTCGGCCATTCTCTCCCGCCCTTCCCTGATTGTCCGAAAGCAAGCCATGAAATGGCGCCCGACGGCAAGGCCCGCGACCTCAGACCAAGGGTGGGGTATGCCGCGGAAAACACGGGCCACATCAGGGGCGGCGGCGGCCGGAAATCTCGGCGCCCGCATCCGGCGACAGGCGCGCGAAAAACCAGATGGAGGTTGCCGAAATCAACCCGACCAGCAGGAAGGCGGGCGCAAAATCGCCGACCTCCAGCGCTGAGCCCGCGCCATGCCGGCCACGCGCCAGTTCCAGCGCGCCCGCGCCGAGCGTGACGCCGACCGACAGCGACAATTGCTGGCCGACCGCCGCCAGGCTTGTCGCGTGGCTCATGCGGCGATCATCGACCTCCGCATAGGCGATGGCGTTGATCGCCGTGAATTGCAGCGAGCGGAAGAAGCCGCCGGCCAGCAGGACCGCGATGATGAGCGCATGCGGCGTCGAGGCCGTGAACAGGCAGTTCACGAGAAAAAAGGCAGTGGAAATGATGGCGTTGAATGTCAGGACAGTGCGGAAGCCCGCGTGTTTCAGGATCGGTCCGGCCGTCGGCTTCATCGCCATGGCCCCGAGCGTGGAAACGAAGGTCAGCATGCCCGACTGGAACGGGCTGAGGCCGAAGCCCATCTGGAACAGCAGCGGCAGCAGGAAAGGCGTGGCGCCAAGCCCGAGCCGGAACAGAAAGCCGCCGCCGACGCTGGCGCGAAAGGTCGGCAGCGCCAGCAGGCGCAGGTCGAGGATAGGATGCGGCGCGGTCAGCGCGTGGCGCACGTAAAGGGCGGCGCTGGCAAAGCCCGTGGCGATCAGCGCCGCATCGACCGGACCGGCTACAACGCCGCGTCCCAGCGCCGAAAAGCCGAAAATCAGGCAGGACAGCGCGACGGCGATCAGCAGGAAGCCCTTGAGATCGAGCGGCGGCGTGTCCTCTTCCCGCACATCCGGAATGTAGATGGTGGCGAGCACGACGCCGAGAATGCTGATGGGAATGTTGATCCAGAAGATCCAGCGCCAGTGCAGGTACGTGGTGATGAAGCCGCCGAGCGGCGGGCCGATCACCGGGCCGATCAGCGCCGGCACGGTCAGCCATGCGAGTGCGCGCACGATCTCCGAGCGCGGCACGGAGCGCATGAGCACGAGACGGCCGACCGGCGTCATCATGGCGCCGCCCATACCCTGGATCATGCGCGCGCCGACGAATTGCGGCAGCGTGGACGACAGGCCGCACAAGATCGACCCCAGCGCGAAGACGAGAATGGCCGCGCGGAAAACCTTGCGCGCGCCAAAACGGTCCGCCGTCCAGCCGGACGCCGGTATGAAGATGGCGAGCGAGAGCAGATAGGCCGTCAGCGCCAGCTTGAGCGCAACGGGGTCTTCGCGCAGGTCCGCCGCGATCGCCGGCAGCGAGGTCGACAGGACCGTGGAATCCAGGTTTTCCATGAATAGCGCGGTCGCGACCACCAGCGGCGTGATCATGGATGGGCGGCGATCCGGCTTGGCGTCGGAATCGGGCGGCGGCGGGAGCGACATGGGTTCCATATAGAGCGCCCCGCTGTGCGACGGCAGCCGCCACGCTGCGCGCCTGCCCTGCGCGACCTTCAGTGCGGGGAAGCGCATGTCGCTCGCCCTCGCGTAGGGCGAAGGCCGCCGAACGGCAGAACGGCGCACTTTTGCGTGAAATGCCTCTGTTTCGCTGGGGATAGTCGTCCCCCAGCGCGACGCGCGGTTTGCCTCCCGTCACACTCATGCTATCAGCACACGCCAATTCTGCAGCGGCGGGACCGATTCCGCCGCTTTCTCCTTTTCCGGAGTTGGCCATGTCCGAAATCGTCCGTCCCCTGCTCGTCGAGGCCCTGACCTTCGACGACGTCCTGCTGCGTCCCGGCCATTCCGAGATCATGCCGACCGCCGTCGATGTCCGCTCGCGGCTCACACGCAGCATTTCACTCAACCTGCCGATCATTTCCTCCGCCATGGATACGGTGACCGAGGCCCGGCTCGCCATCGCCATGGCGCAGGCGGGCGGCATCGGCGTCATCCACCGCAATCTTGAGCCCGACGAGCAGGCCGAGGAAGTGCGCAAGGTGAAGCGCTACGAGAGCGGCATGGTGGTGAACCCTATCACCATCTTCCCCGACCAGACGCTGGCCGATGCGCTGGCCATCATGGCGCGTTATTCGATCTCAGGCATTCCCGTCGTCGAGCGTGGCCATGGAGACAAGAATTCCGACAAGCCGGGCAAGCTCTGCGGCATTCTCACCAACCGCGACGTGCGCTTCGCCGACAAGCCGGAACAGCCGGTGTCCGAACTCATGACGCGGAAACTGATCGTCGTGCAGGAAGGCGTGTCGAAGGAAGAGGCGCGCAAGCTGCTGCACCAGAACCGCATCGAAAAGCTGCTGGTCGTGGACGAAGACTACAAGTGCGTCGGCCTCATCACCGTGAAGGACATCGAGAAGGCGACGCTGCATCCCCATGCCTGCAAGGACGCCGAGGGACGCCTGCGCGTCGCCGCCGCCTCGACGGTCGGCGACAAGGGCTACGAGCGCGCGCTGATGCTGATGGACGCGGGCGTCGACTGCATCGTCGTCGATACGGCGCACGGCCATTCGCAGAGCGTGCTTGACCAGGTCGCGCGCATCAAGCGGGTGTCGAACAAGGTCTCTGTGCTGGCCGGCAATGTCGCGACCAGCGAAGGCGCGAAGGCGCTGATCGACGCGGGCGCGGACGCCATCAAGATCGGCATCGGGCCGGGCTCGATCTGCACGACGCGCATCGTGGCGGGCGTGGGCGTGCCGCAGCTGACCGCGATCATGGATGCAGCCGATATCGCGCGGAAGGCCGACGTGCCTGTCATCGCCGACGGCGGCATCAAGTTCTCGGGCGATCTCGCCAAGGCCATCGCGGCCGGCGCGGATTGCGTGATGATCGGCTCGCTGCTGGCAGGCACGGAAGAAAGCCCCGGCGAGACGTTCCTGTACCAGGGCCGCTCGTTCAAGGCCTATCGCGGCATGGGTTCTGTCGGCGCGATGGCGCGCGGTTCGGCCGACCGCTATTTCCAGCAGGACATCAAGGACGAGATGAAGCTCGTGCCGGAAGGCATCGAAGGACAGGTGCCCTATCGCGGGCCTGTCGGCCCGATCCTGCACCAGCTTGCCGGCGGTCTTCGCGCAGCCATGGGGTATGTGGGAGCGCCGACGATTACCGAATTCCAGCGGCGCGCGACCTTCGTGCGCATCACCGGCGCGGGCCTGCGCGAAAGCCATGTGCACGATGTGGCGATCACGCGCGAGAGCCCGAACTATCCCACGGGGATGTAAGGCTCAGCGCAGCGTGTTCTTCGCCAGATGATACCAGGCTCTGAAACCGGCGGAGTCGCTGCTTGCGCTCGGACAATCCGTCGTGCCCCAGGCGCCGAGCAACCACCTCATGCGACCGCCGTTGAAGGTGACCGAGGCCGCGCGCGCCATTTCCTTGCCCGTCTGCCGATCGATCACCAGCGTGCGTGAAATGTTCAGTTCAGGCGGGCGCTGCTCGAAAGTTTCGCGCACTTCGTAGCGCGCAGTTGGCGCACCGATCTTCGTGGTGGAGATCACGCCCTTGTCGTCCCGCGCGTAGCGGACGAAACCGCCGCGATTGTAGATGTCGTCGGATTCCATCCACTGGAAACCCTCCTCGTGCAGATAGCGCATGCCGAAGGAGTTGGATGTGCCCGAGGTCAACAGGATGCCGTCAGTCGTGGCCTTTTCGGCAATGTGCGGGGCGCCTTCGCTGCTGCACACCGCCCTGAAGACGGTCATGTCCTGGCGCCAGATCCAGTAGGCGGGCGCGAAGACGAGTGCGGCGGCGAGCGCGAAGGCCGACCAAAGGCCAAGCAACTCCGGCGCGACGCTGCGAATGACGAAAGCAAGCAGAGCGGCGCCGGCGACGAGCGAGAGCGGCGCGAAGATCGCCCAGAGGAAGCCGAGGAAGATCATCGCCCCGCCTGCCTCACGCCGGCGCCGCCGCGCCTTGCAGCATTTCCCGCATCGCATCCGGAATGCGCACGGTCTTGTGCGTGCGCTGGTCGGTATAGACCCAGACAATCTCGCCGGTCGTGCGCAGATCGTTTGCGCCCTTCGCGAAGATCGCGAGATCGAAACGCAAGCTCGAATTGCCGAAATGGCCGACGCGTACGCCGACTTCGATCTCTTCGTCGAAGCGGATAGGCGCCTTGTATTCGACCAGCGACTTCACCGTATGAAAATCGATCGACGTCTCCTTGACCTCCGCCACGTAATCGTAGCCGAGCCAGCGAAAAAATTCGGTGATCGCCGTGTCGAAATAGGTGAGATAATGCGCGTTGAAGACGACGCTCTGGCCATCGACCTCGGAATAGCGCACGCGAAACGGGCAGAAGAAGCGGAAGTCTGAACGCTGCATTACCGGCCTACCCCAGTTCCTGCTCGACCAGGCCTGCGAGATAACTCGCGCCGATCGGTAGCAGTTCGTCGTTGAAATCGTAGCCGGGATTGTGCACGGGCACGCCGCCCTTCGCGCCGTCGCACTGGCCGAAGAAGAGATAGGCGCCCGGCGCGCGTTCCAGCATGAAGGCGAAATCCTCGCCCGCCAGCAGCGGCTTGCCGTCGCGGATCACGTTCTTCACGCCGGGCGTGTTGGTTGCGCAGAGCGAGGCGCGCTCGGTTTCATGCACGGCGTTGATGGTCGCGGGATAGGCGCGGCGGTAGGAAATCTCGGCTGTTCCGCCCTGTGCTGCGGCTGTGTTTTCCACCGCGCGCTTGAACAGGCCTTCGACGAGATCGCGGATTTCGGGCTTGAGCGTGCGCACGGAGCCGCGCAGTTCGACCGTCTCGGGAATGACGATATCCGACGTGCCGCCGTGGATCTGGCCGATGCTGACGATGGCCGATTCCAGCGCATCGACATGGCGCGAGGGCAACGCGTTGAGGACATTCACCACCTGCGCGGCGATGGCGACCGTGTCGATGCCTTGCTGCGGATGGGCGCCATGCGCGGATTTTCCGCGCAAGACCACGCTGAAGTAATCGATAGCCGCCATGGCCGTGCCTGTCACGGCCTTCACCGTGCCGAGCGGCATATCGGGCGAATTGTGGATGCCGTAGACGGCGTCACACGGAAAGCGTTCAAACAGGCCGTCGTCCAGCATGGCTTTGGCCCCGGCGAGGCCCTCTTCCGCCGGTTGAAAGATCAGATGCACCGTGCCCGCGAATTTGCGGGTCTCGGCGAGATATCTGGCCGCGCCCAACAGCATGGTCGTGTGACCGTCGTGCCCGCAAGCGTGCATCCGGCCGGGATTCTTCGAGCGATGGCCGAAAGAATTGCCCTCCTCCATCGGCAGCGCGTCCATGTCGGCGCGCAGCCCGATCGCGCGATTGCCGCCGCTCGCCTGCCCCTGCCCGCGGATGACGCCAACGACGCCGGTGCCGCCGAGCCCGCGATGCACCTCGATGCCCCATTCGCCGAGTTTCTGCGCGACGATCTCGCTCGTGCGCACTTCCTCGAAGCCGATCTCGGGATGGGCATGGAAATCGCGGCGCCAGTCCTTCATTTCGGCATGCATCTGGTCAAGACGTTCGCGTGGGCTCATTCTCGCCTCCCTGTCGCGGCCAGTATTCCGGTCGGACGTGGATGACACAAGAGAGGACGCCGCAGGACGATGCCGACCGAAAAAGAAAAGATGCTGGCGGGCGAACTCTACCGCGCCGACGACCCGGAGCTCGTCCGCGATTTCGTGTCGATCACCGCATGGATGGACCGCTACAACAGCGCTACGGGGCTCTCGTACAAACAGCGCGACGCGCTGTTGCGCGAGGGAATCGGCCATGTGGGCGCGCGCGTCGTGGTGCGGCCGCCGTTCCATTGCGACTACGGCTACAATATCCGGTTCGGCGACGGGGTCTTTCTCAATTTCAACTGCGTGCTGCTCGACAGTATCCTGATCGACATCGGCGCGGGCACGCAGATTGGCCCTTCAGTCCAGATCTACGGCGCGGATCATCCGCGCGATCCCGCGCAGCGGCGGGCGGGGCTCGAATTCGGCCGCCCCGTGAAGATCGGCGCCAATGTGTGGATCGGCGGCGGCGCCATCATCACCCCCGGCGTGACGGTCGGCGACGACGCCATCATCGGGGCCGGCGCGGTGGTGACGCGCGACGTGCCTGCCGGCGTGACAGTCGCGGGCAATCCGGCGCGGCGGATCGGCGGCTAGCTTCGGCGGCGGCTTTTCGTATCATGCGTCCCGGTTTCTCGCGAGGCGCTCATGTCCGTCCAGGCTGTCCTACTTCCTGTTTTTGCGCAGGTAGCTCTCCTCTACTTGCTGTTTGCGCGGATGGCGCTGACGCGCATCAGCACGATCAAGTCGGGCGAAACGAAAATGAAGGATGTCGCGCTCGGCCAGAACGCCTGGCCGACGAAGGTCGCGCAGATCGGCAATTCCTACTCCAACAATCTCGAACTGCCGTTGCTCTTCTATGCGCTGGTCCCCTTGGCCATGCTGACCAAGAAGGACGACCTTCTGTTCGTCGTCATGTCCTGGCTGTTCGTGCTGTCGCGCTACGCGCACGCCTGGGTGCATATCAACTCGAACCACGTTCCGACGCGGTTCAATCTTTTCGCATTGGGCGCGGTCGTGCTCGGCCTGATGTGGATCATCTTCGCCGCGCGCATTCTGGCGGCCATCTGACCTGAGCTTTGGGGGCAACGGGTATGACAAGGATCGATCGACGGGCGCTGGTTTTCGGCGCAGGCGCAACGGGGCTCGCCTGCGTGGCGATTGCGGAGGAAGCGCTGCGGGACATAACGGAATTGAAGCCCGGCGACTTCGCCTGGCACCCGGAGCGCGCGCCAGCGGGCCCTGTCGCAGTCGTCGTGTCGATCCCGCAGCAACGCGTCCACGTCTATCGCAACGGCGTGCGCATCGGCGTCTCGACCTGCTCGACCGGCAAGCCCGGCCATGCGACGCCCACCGGCGTGTTCGTCGTGCTTCAGAAGGACAAGAATCACCACTCGTCCACCTACAACGACGCGCCCATGCCCAACATGAACCGGCTGACCTGGTCGGGCATCGCATTGCATGCCGGCAATTTGCCTGGCTATCCGGCCTCCCACGGCTGCGTCCGGCTGCCTCTCGCCTTTTCAGACAAGCTGTTTTCGGTCACCCATCTCGGCACGCCCGTCATCATCGCTGGCGCGCACAGCGATCCTTGGGAACTCACGCACCCCGGCATGGTGCTGAGCGCCTATGCCGAAACGGAGTTCGAGCAGGTTGTGTCCAGCCTGAGCGGCAAGAAGCGTCCATCAGACTGGAACGCGGATGAAAGCGCGCCGATCACAAGCGTGATCGTGTCGTCCGCCGACCAGACGGTCGAACTGATCGAGAACGATCGTATTGTCGCCAAGGGTGGACTTTCCATGCTGCCGGGCGACAGGCTCGGCTCACATGTCTTCGTGCTCAACGGCGCGCATGATGCGTCGCGGGGCCTGCACTGGACCGCCATCAGCCACACAGACGCCGCCGACGACATGAAGTTCGATACGCGAATGATCTTGCGGCTCGGCATCGACCCGCAATTTGCGGGCGAGGTGCGCGCGCGGATGCATCCGGGCATGACGCTCATCGTCACCGATGCGCCTTTGAGCCCGGACAAGCGCAGCGGCAAGGATTTCGTTATCGCGACGACAGCGGGCGCCTGAGCCGTCAGCGGTCGTACATGCGCCCGCTTTCGAGGTAGGTCTTGGCGTCCGTACGGCGGCGCGGCGGTGGCGGGTAGTAGTCCTGCGGCGCCGGCTCGTAGCCACGATCGGCAACGGCGAAGCGATCGCTCGAACAGCCAGCGAGGCTGAGCAGAAGGGCGACCGGCAACAGGCTTTTCGCAAGACGCGTCATGGTGCGAACCTTTCAACGCCGCACGGCGCGGCAGGCACAGGCTCGCCGCGCGCAAAGGCGGCTCGATGTCCGCTTTGCGGCCAAGTCGAGGCTCGCGATTGCGTGGTTAATGCTTGTGCGCGGTCAGATTGCGCGCGACTTCCGCAATCGCCTCGTCGCGCTCCGCCTGGCTGCGACTGCATTGCGTGAGATAGACCGCAAGAATGATCGGCTTGCGGCCGGGCGGCCAGAGGATGGCGACATCGTTGGTCGAGCCGAAGGCGCCGGTGCCGGTCTTGTCGCCGGCGCGCCAGCCGCCCGGCAAGCCGGCGCGAATGCGCTTGTCGCCGGTCCTGGTCGCGATCATCCAGTCGGCCAGCTGCTTGCGCGAGGCAGGCGACAGGGCATCGCTGAGCAGCAGCTTCGCGAGGCTGGCGGCCATGGCCGAGGGCGATGTCGTGTCCCGCAGATCGCCGGGCGTGGCCTCGTTGAGGTCGGGCTCAATCCGGTCGAGACACGTGACCTCGTCACCGATCGACCGCATGAAGCGCGTCAGCCCTTGCGGGCCGCCGATCTCGGCCAGCAGCAGATTGCCGGCTGCATTGTCGCTGAGGGTAATCGCGGCGTCGCAGAGTTCGGCAAGCGACATGTCCTGCCCCACGCGTTTCTCGACGGCGGGCGAATAGGTCACGAGGTTTTCGCGCGCAATCGGCACACGCCGGTCGAGGGGGCCGGCGCCGCTATCGGCCTTTGCGAGAACGGCAGCCGCTGCGAGCACTTTGAAAGTGCTGGCGAGAGGAAAGCGCTCGCCGCCGCGATAGTCGAAACGAGCGCCGCTGCCCGTGTCGCGCATGGCGACGCCGAGGCGCGCGCCGAGATGTTTCTCCAGATCCTTGATCGACACCGCCGCGTTATGCGCCAGCGCTGGCCATGCCGGCAGCACGCCCGCCGCGAGGCCGCCAATGAAGAGGCGGCGGTCGATCAAATCGAGAAGCTCGTCCCGCATCCGCAGGACGCTGTCGCGTTCGGGTTCTCAATCTTGAAGGACTGGCCGATGAGATCATCGACGAAATCGATTCGGCAGCCCTTCATGTATTCGAGGCTCACGGGGTCGATCAGAACTGTCGCGCCCTCGCCCTGCAGCGCGAGGTCGTCGTCGGCGCGGTCCTGCACGATATCGAAGGCGTATTGGAAGCCGGAGCAGCCGCCGCCATTGACCGAGATGCGCAGGGCGGAATCCGGTTGTTCGGTTTGGAGAATTTTCGCCACGCGTTTTGCGGCTCGCTCGGTCAGAACGACGTTTTCCGCCGCCGCGTTTGCTGACGCGTCCTGGGTCGCTAGGTTCATTGTGTCCATCCAGCTCGGGTTCAAGGTCCGGCTTGCCTTTGCAGGCCCCCACAAGATAAGCCGCTGGGGCCGGGCTTTCAACGCTCTCGGCCGGAGCGCCCCAAAACCTCATGCCATCAGCGTCGCCGCACCTTGCCCCCTACGCCTGCGACGCCAGCCGCAGCCGAGGTCGGCTGGTGGCCGAGCCCGCCTCCCCCACCCGCAGCGAATTCCAGCGCGACCGCGACCGGATTGTCCATTCCACCGCGTTCCGGCGACTCGCCCACAAGACGCAGGTGTTCGTGCCGCTGGGCGGCGACCATTTCCGCACCCGGCTCACCCATACGATCGAGGTTGCGCAGATCGCCCGCGCCCTGTCGCGCGGGCTTGGGCTCGACGACGATCTGGCCGAGGCGCTGGCGCTGGCGCACGATCTCGGCCACACGCCGTTCGGCCATGTCGGCGAGGATGCGCTGGATGCGCTGATGCGCGACTTCGGCGGGTTCGACCATAATGCGCAGGCCTTGCGGCTCGTCACGCGGCTCGAGCGGCGCTACGCCGGGTTCGACGGGCTGAACCTGACGTGGGAGACGCTGGAGGGGCTGGTCAAGCACAACGGCCCGCTTGTGACTCCGGAAGGCCAGCCTACAGCCAAATATGTTTCGCGCGGCGTGCCCAGGCCCATTCTCGAGTTCGACGCGGAATGCGCGGGCTCGATCGGTTTGCTCGGCCTTGCCGCGCATGCCAGCGCGGAGGCGCAGGCCGCCGCGATCGCCGACGATATCGCTTATGATGCGCACGATATCGACGACGGGCTTCGCGCGGGCCTGTTCGAACTCGCCGATCTGCGCGCCGCCGCGCCTTTCGTGGACGAGGTGCTCCACGAAATCGAGACGACCTATGGGGCGCTCGAACGCGCGCGTGTCATTCATGAACTCGGGCGGCGCATCATCACGCGCTTCATCGAGGATGCGCTGGCCGAAAGCGCGCGGCGGATTGCGGAGACAGGCGCACAATCCGCGGCCGAAATCCGCGCGGCCGGGCGGCAGGTCGTCACCTTTTCGGAAGCAATGGCCGCGGCGGACCGGTCGATCAAGACTTTCCTCTTCTCGGCGATGTATCGCCACCCGGAGGTCATGCGCGTGCGCGAAAAAGCGACGCTGGTGATCGAGCGGCTGTTTCCACTATTTCTGGACGATCCCCGGGCCATGCCGCTGGAATGGGCTGGCGCCTATCGCGGCGCGCGCGACGATTCTTCACGCGCGCGGGTCGTCGCGGATTATATTGCGGGCATGACCGACCGCTACGCCCTCAATGAGTATCGCCGCCTCGTCGACGCCGGGATGGATCTCTCGTGAGCCGGCCTGCGCTCGATGATCTCGTCGCTGGCGTGGAGCTGCGCGATAGCGCCATCGCGCTGATCGACTACAACGCCATGGCGCGGCGCCTGACGCTGCGGTTCCGGCCCGCCGAGGCGGAAGGGGCGGACATCGTGACGCTGATCTTCGACGCCGTCGTCGGCCTCTACTGCCAGCCGCAGGACGCGTTGCGGCGGTTGGACGAAGAGGAAGGCGCAACGATCGACCGGCTCGACGCCAAGCGCCGCAAGACCGGCGAAGTGGAGATCACGCTGGTCTATCTGCGCGGCAGCGGCGGGGCCGCATGCACCGTCAGCTTCATGGCGCTGGAAGCGCGCTGGTTTGGCTGAACGATCAAAGCGAGTAGCCGCCCGCCTTCTGCGCTTTTTCCTGACCGAGAGCGACGAGCGCCTCGTTCATCGCGCCGCGATAGATGCCCTGCGCCATGAGATTTTTCGTGTCCGCGCCACGCCTCGCATAGGCGTCGCGTTTCAATTCGAGCGCGGCGCCATCCGCAGGAGCAGCGCGATTGGCCCATTCGGCAAGATGGCAGGCCATTTCGAGATCGCCAGAATCTAGCAGCGCGCGACCGCGCGCAACCAGCGCGGAGACGCCGCCAGCGAGCGCCGCAATCTCTTCTGCCTGCCGCGCCGAGCTTGCCGGAAAGAGATCGGCCGCGACGCCGTTCCACCAGCCGCCCCAGCGGCGGATGAGGTTGCGCACGATGAATTTCGGATGGTCGTAGAGTTCGAGCAGATACGGGCGCTGCGCGAGTTCGGGATCGGACTCGACGGCGGCGACGATCTCTTCAGGACTCTTGCCCGCATTCAGCAGCGGCACGACCTGGTCGATGATGTGGCGCAGATAGCGCGCCGTCTCGGTCAGCACACGGCGCACTTCAGCGCGTCCGTGCACGACGAGGCCATGGCCGGGAAACAGCCATTCCGCATCGAGCGCCGCCATCTCTTCCAGCGCTTCCGCCCATTCGACGGGGTAGCGCTGGACCTTTTGCGGATTGCCGCAATTGGGCGAGCGCCAGACGACGAGATCGCCTGAGAACAGATAGGATTTTTCGGGGACCCAGACGTAGCAATGATCATCCGTCTCGCCCTTGGCGGCGCGATAGCGGATTTCGAGATCGCCCATGCGCTGCACGAGGCCATCGCGGAAGGTGAGCGTCGGCCAGTCGTATTCGTTGGGAAAGCGCAGCTTGTCCGAACCGAACTGGCGCTGGTTGATGAGTTCGTTGAACCCGTGCGTCAGGGAATATCGCTTGAAGCGATCGACGCAATTTTCCTGCGCGACGATGTTGCGCACGACGCCTTCGGCCAGAAACGGCTTGCTGCCGAAGGCATGGTCGAGATGGCCATGGGTGTAGACGATCGTGTGGACCGGATCGTTCGTCCAGCCACGGATCGCCGTATGGACGGACGGAGCGCCGCGCGCGGTTCCGGGATCGACCAGCAGCAAGCCTTGCGGCGTCTTCAGCGCATAGGTGTTGACGAACAGCGAGTGCATGAAGACACCGGGCGCGACTTCTTCCGCCGGGCCGCTGAATTTGGGTGTCGCGGCGCGCGGATTTTCCGTCACCATCGCCGGAATGTTGGACATTTGCTTCTCCCGTCGCGACGTCGGGCGCCGCGTTGCGGATCAGCCTAGACCGCGGTTGCTTGCGGTGAAAGCCGAACCGTTCGCGGGGGCATGCGACAGGGGCCGACGTCCGAAGTGAACCGCTTCGAGCGGGCCAGCGTAAGGAGCACGGGACGTTTTCGATGTCGAAAGACGTAACGTGGCGACCATGTCGATATCTCTTGCAACCTGGGGCCGGGCGCAGTGGCGCAGCGCCCTTCGCATCGCGCTTTCCGCGCTCTATGGCGTGGCCGGCGTGCTTCACCTGGCAGCGCCGAGCGGTTTTGTATCGATCGTGCCGGACTTCGTGCCCTCGCCACATCTCGTGGTTCTGGCGACCGGCCTTTGCGAGCTTGCCGGCGTGTTAGGCCTCTGCATTCCCAGCCTGCGCAAGGCAGCGGGCATAGGCCTCGCGCTCTATGCGATCTGCGTATTTCCGGCCAACCTCAAACACGCCTTCGACCACATCGACATTCCAGGCCTGCCGTCGAGCTGGTGGTATCACGCGCCGCGTCTTGCCTTGCAGCCCGTGCTCGTCTGGGCGGCGCTCTATGCGTCCGGCGCGTTGTCCTGGCCCTTTTCGCGATTGCCGCGAAAGCCGGTCGCCAACACGTAGAGCTCGGCGGAATCCTTGCGGCTCGCCTCCGGCTTCACATGGCGCACGGCGGTAAAATCGCGCTTCAGCTTGGCCAGGAGCTGGTTCTCCGTGCCGCCCTGCAGCACCTTGGCGAGAAAGAAGCCGCCGGGCGCCAGCACTTCGCAGGCGTATTCTGCGGCCATTTCGGCCAGCGCGACAATGCGCAGGTGGTCGGTCTGGCGATGGCCCGTCGCATTGGCGGCCATGTCCGAGATGACCGCATCCGCGGGCCCGCCGAGCATGGCCTTGAGGCGGTCGGGCGCGTCGTCTTCGAGGAAATCCATGACGGTGAATTCGACGCCGGGAATATGCTCGACCTCCAGCAGGTCGATGCCGACGACCCGGCCATGGTTCTTGCCCTGGCCTTCTTCCGACTTCACCTTCTTGGCGGCGTATTGCGACCAGCCGCCGGGCGCCGCGCCCAGATCGACCACGCTCATGCCGGGCTTCAACAGATTGTAGCGCTCGTCGATCTCGATCAGCTTGTAGGCCGCGCGCGAGCGCCAGCCTTCGCGCTTGGCGCGGGCGACATAGGGATCGTTGAGCTGGCGCTCCAGCCACAGGGTCGATGACAGCGTGCGTTTGCGCGCAGTCTTCACGCGCGTCTTCAGCGAGCCGCCGCGCGCCTTCTCGTCCTTGCCGCCCGGACCTTGCCTGCCTGCCGTCAAACCCGCGTCTCCCCGGCGCGGTCTGCGCGCATGAGCTCCAGCAATATGCCCTCGCGCAGCCCACGATCGGCGATGCGGATGCGCGGCGCCGGGAAGGCGCGGCGGATCGCCTCGAGAATGGCGCAGCCAGCGAGAACGAGATCGGCCCTCTCATGGCCGATGCAGCCATTGGCCGCCCGCTGGGAATAGTCCATCGCGCGCAACCGGTCGATGGCGTCGTCGGCCTGGTCGGCCGACATCCAGAGCCCGTCCACCCGGCGGCGGTCGTAGCGCGGCAGGTCCAGATGGATGCCGGCGACCGTCGTGACCGTTCCGGACGTGCCCAGCAGATGAAACCGCCCGCAGGCGCGCTGCTCCATCGCCTGCTTGGTGAAGGGCCGCAACTTCTCGTCGAAGGCGGCCACCATGTCCTCGAACGTATTGTCGTCGACATGGCGCCCGCCGAAACGCTCGGCGAGCGAGACGACGCCAAGCTGGATCGACGTCCAGATGGTGACGCTGCGCGCGCCTTGCTTGCGGGCCCGGTCGGGCGCGAGCCAGACGATTTCGGTGGAGCCGCCGCCGATATCGAACAGAAGCACGCCCTCGGCCTGCGGATCGGCCAGCGAGCCGCAGCCGAGCGCGGCCAGCCGCGCCTCGGTTTCGCGGTCGATGATTTCGAGCTGCAAGCCCGTGCGCTCGTAGACCCGTTCGACGAACTCGGGCCCATTGGAGGCGGCGCGACACGCCTCGGTCGCGATCAGGCGCGCCTTGGTGACGCCGCGCCGGTCCATCTTGTCGCGACAGATGTCCAACGCCTCCAGCGTGCGCTGGATGGCGGGTTCGCCGAGCCGGCCGGACTGGGACAGGCCCTCGCCCAGCCGAACGATGCGGGAATAGGCGTCGACCACGCGCAGGCCTTCCGCCCCGGTCGGCGCGAGATAGCCGGCCGGGCGGGCCACCAAAAGGCGGCAATTGTTCGTGCCGAGATCGAGAGCAGCATAAAGCGGCGCGCCTCCGGCGCGGCCTGCAATCCCCCCATCACGGGCACGGCCCGCCGCCTCCTCCGGACGCGGGCCTCCCCCAAGCGACGACACTTTGTGCTCCTGCGACCTGGCCAACGAGCGACCGGTCGATTTTCGCCCAAGAGAATAACAGCAAGCCCGGCATTTGAAAGGGAGCCGATATGAAGCCGGCGCAGAGCGGGAAAACTCTTCGGCGGAGCGCTGCGCCATCAGCAGCGGCGGGACCGCCACGTTGACATGCGCGGCTCAGGCCTTTATCCCGACCCCCGTTCCGACGCGCCGCGCTTGCCCGCGTCCGTTGGGGGATAGTTCAACGGTAGAACAGCGGACTCTGACTCCGTTAATCTTGGTTCGAATCCAGGTCCCCCAGCCATTTTGACTAGCCACCTCGGGTTCGGTTTCCTGACTTTACATGCCGACGGCAACCAAGGCTTGCCGCCTTGGTCGCGCAATCGCGGCATGAGCTGGAAATCACGGACAGGCGTATCGAACGCCATCGTACCCAAGATATGTGCCGCTTGCGGGATCGTACGAGCGATAGCGCTGAGCGCAGTAAGCGACCGCATCGCCGCCGCCCGGCGCCGCGTCATAATAGGTAGGAGCCTGCGAATTCGCGATTGCGCCGCCGATGATCGCGCCTGCCGCGAGACCCGCGATACCGGCGCCCACGCCTGCGCCATAGCCGCCGTAGCCGCGGCGATAGCCTCCGCGATAACCGTAGCGGTAACCGCCGTAGTGGCGGCGATATTGCACCTGGGAGACCTGCGGGTCAGGTGCGGCGACGCCCGCAGCCGGTACAGGCGCAGCAGGAAATGCGCCGGCCGGCGCCGCGCTGAGGGTTCCGAGGGCGGCCGCAGCCAGCCCACACATCAAAATCGTCCGCATTTTCACCTCCGGGAAGCTGTCGCGCCGTGGATCGACGCGAATGAGCGGGCAATCGCCCGCAAGAGCGTCTCAACGTCCGATGCCGTCTGAGGTTCCGGCGAGCCCCGGCGCCGCGAGCGGAAGCGCGGGTTGGAACGATCCGGCCGACGCCTTGACGCGCTGCGCTTAACTGGGTCTGCTGCGCCCGGAATGATCGTTCGCAAAGCCGGCGCAAGACCGGCCTGGCGGCGCCTTGTGCGCCGGCGCCGGTCGAAGGAGAGGGAGGATTACATGCTGCATCGCCGGCAGGCGCTGAAAGGCGCAGCTGCGCTGGCTTTTACGCCGGTGCCCCGCGCTTTCGCGCAAGAAAAAACCGAGCTGACCGTCAGCCGGCAACCGGGCATTCTCTACATGCCGCTGCATGTGATCGAGAAATACAAGCTGATCGAGAAACACGCCGCCAAGGCCGGCCTGTCCAACCCAAGCGTCAAATGGGTGAGCTTCGCCAATGGCGGCGCGCAGCAAGATGCGCTGATCGCCGGCGGGGTCGATGTGGTCAACACCGGCTCCGGCCAGCTGCTGCTGCTGTGGGACCGCACCCGCGGCGGCGTGAAGGGCATTTGCGCGAGCACCGCGGCGCATCTCAACCTCATCAGCCGCGAGCCGCGCATCAAGTCGCTGTCGGATTTCAAGGAAGGCGACAAGATCGCCGTGCCGACGGTCAAGACCTCGACGCAGGCCATGCTGCTGCAGATGGCGGCGGCCAAGATGTTCGGGCCGGACAAATACAATCAGTTCGATTCGCTGACGACGCAGCTAGGCCATCCCGATGCCTATGTGGCGATGAAAAATCCGACCCACGAAATCCGCAGCCATTTCGCCGCGCCGCCCTTCCATTATTACGAGATGCGCGACGTGCCGGGCGCCCATGTCGTGACGAATTCCGTCGAGATCATCGGCGGGCAGTCGACACAGGGGCAGTTCTTCACGACGACGAAATTTGCCGACACCAATCCGAAGTGGATCGCATCCGTGTTCGCCGCAGCCGAAGAGGCCAAGGCGATCATCGCGGCCGATCCGGAAAAATCGGTGGAGGCCTACCGCGAAATCAACAACGACAAGACAGAGACCGCGACGCTGGTCGATCTGATCAAGACTCCCGCCATGTCGGACTGGAGCCTTTTCCCGCAGGGCACGATGAAATTCGCAGAACACCTCAACCGTATCGGCACGATGAAAACCATGCCGACATCCTTCAAGGACTATTACCTTCCCATGGTGCACGGCATGGCGGGCAATTGAGCATGAGCGAAGCCCCCCTGCTCGACGTTGACAGCGTCACGCTGCGCTACAAGACGCCCGGCGTTGTCGTCACCGCCACCGAACGCGTGAGTTTCCAGGTCAAGAATTCCGATCGCTTCGTGCTGCTGGGGCCGTCGGGCTGCGGCAAGTCGACGATCCTGAAGGCGGTCGGCGGCTATCTGCACCCCAGCGAAGGCGCGATCACCATCAAGGGCCGCAAGGTCAAGGAACCCGGCCCGGACCGGATGATGGTGTTCCAGGAATTCGACCAGCTTTTGCCGTGGAAGACCGTGCTGGAAAACGTCGCCTTTCCGCTGATGGAAGCGCGCAAGATGTCGGCCAAGGAGGCGCGCGAGCGCGCGGAGCGCTACATCGAGAAGGTCAATCTCACGCGGGCGCTGCATTCCTATCCGCACATGCTGTCCGGCGGCATGAAACAGCGTGTGGCCATCGCGCGCGGCATGGCGATGGAGCCGGATATCCTGCTGATGGACGAGCCCTTCGCGGCGCTCGACGCCTTCACGCGCCGCACCTGCCAGGACGAATTGCTGCAACTCTGGGACGAGACGCGCTTCACTGTCCTGTTCGTCACGCATTCGATCGCGGAAGCCATCAAGATCGGCAACCGCATCCTGCTTCTCTCACCGCATCCCGGCCGCGTGAAGGCCGAAGTCGTCGATGTCGACACGACCTCGGCCACAGACGGCAGCGCGGGCCGGCTCGAACAGCAGATCCACGATCTTCTGTTCGCCGAAGAAGGGCATTGAGGACATGAGCACGTCAACAGCTCGCATCGTCATGCGCGACCAGAACGCCGAGACAACAGGCGAGGTCGAGCAGAAACTCTCCTTTCTCGAAACGATCTGGGATTCCGCGACATTCCGCAAAACTCTGCTGATCGTCATTCTCGGCCTGATCTGGGAGGGCTACGGGCGCTGGCTCGACAATCCGCTGCTGTTTCCGACGTTGACCGACACGCTCGTCTCCGCGTGGGAGAATATCAGGAACGGCGTGCTGCCCGCCCGCGCCTGGGCCTCCGTGCAGGTGCTGCTGATCGGCTATTTCGCGGGCGTGATCCTTGCCGGGCTTCTCACCGTGCTCGCGATCAACACGCGCGTCGGTTCGGATTTTCTCGAGACCATGACCGCCATGCTGAGCCCGCTGCCGGCGATCGCGCTGCTGCCGCTGGCGCTGATCTGGTTCGGCCTCGGCAACGGCTCGATCGTCTTCATTCTCGTGCATTCCGTGCTTTGGCCGGTCGCGCTCAACACGCATTCGGGTTTTCGCGCGGTGTCGCAAACGCTGCGGATGGTTGGCCGCAACTACGGGCTCAAGGGATTCAAGTATATCGGCAAGATCCTGATCCCCGCGGCATTCCCGTCCATTCTTGCTGGCCTCAAGATCGGCTGGGCCTTCGCGTGGCGCACGCTGGTGGCGGCGGAACTCGTGTTCGGCGTGTCCTCCGGCAAGGGCGGGCTTGGCTGGTTCATCTTCGAGAACCGCAACCAGCTCGACATTCCCGCCGTGTTCGCGGGCCTGCTGACGGTGATCGTGATCGGCCTCGTCGTCGAGAACCTGATCTTCCGCACCATCGAGCGGCGCACCGTGCTGCGCTGGGGACTGCAAGGCTGATCAACGGCTGATCCAAAGGCTTGATCATGACACGCAAGACGCCTGATCAATTGCGTTCGGCGCGCTGGTTCGCGCCGGACGATCTGCGCTCCTTCGGCCATCGCTCGCGCATGGCGCAGATGGGCTATTCCGCCGAGGATTACAGCGGCAAACCGGTCATCGCGATCATCAACACATGGTCCGATCTCAACCAGTGCCACGCGCATTTCAAGGAGCGCGTCGAGGACATCAAGCGCGGCGTGTTTCAGGCCGGCGGCTTTCCGGTCGAACTGCCGGCAATCTCGCTGTCGGAAAGCAACGTCAAGCCGACGACCATGCTCTATCGCAACTTTCTGGCGATGGAGACGGAAGAACTGATCCGCTCGCATTCGGTCGACGGCGTCGTGCTGATGGGCGGTTGCGACAAGACCACGCCCGGCCTGCTGCTGGGCGCGACCAGCGCCGGCGTGCCGGCGATCTTCGTGCCTGCCGGCCCGATGCTGCGCGGCAACTGGCGCGGCAAGACGCTGGGCTCCGGGTCGGACGCCTGGAAATATTGGGACGAGCGGCGCGCGGGCAATATTTCCGACAAGGACTGGACGGAAATGGAAGCGGGCATCGCGCGCAGCTACGGCGTGTGCATGACCATGGGCACCGCCGCCACGATGACAGCGCTCGCCGATACGCTCGGCATGACCCTGCCCGGCGCCTCGTCGATTCTTGCGGCCGACGTCAATCACATCCGCATGTGCGCGGATGCGGGCCGGCGTATCGTCGACATGGTGTGGGAAAATCTGACGCCTGAAAAAATCCAGACGCGCGGCGCCTTTCTCAACGCCATCGTCGTCGCCATGGCGATGGGCTGCTCGACCAACGCCGTCATCCACCTCGTCGCCATGGCGCGGCGCGCGGGCCACGACATCGGCCTCGACGATTTCGACGCGGCGAGTCGCACGACGCCGGTCATCGCCAACATCAGGCCCTCCGGCGACACCTATCTGATGGAGGATTTCTATTATGCGGGCGGCCTGCTCGGCATGATGGGCCGCCTGAAGGACAAGCTCGATCTCACGCAGATCAACGTCAGCGGCAAGACATGGGGCGAAAGCCTGGAAGGCGTAGCCGTCCACAACGACGACGTGATCCGCCCGCTCGACAATCCCATCTACAAGGAAGGCGCACTCGCCGTGCTGCACGGAAATCTTGCGCCGCAGGGCTGCGTGATCAAGCCGTCGGCCGCCGAGCAGCGCTTCATGAAGCACACGGGGCCTGCGCTGGTGTTCGACGATTATGCTGACATGAAAGCCAACATCGATCGCGACGATCTCGACGTGACGGCGAATAGCGTGCTCGTGCTGCGCAATGCGGGACCGCTCGGCGGGCCCGGCATGCCGGAATGGGGCATGCTGCCGATCCCCAAGAAACTCGTGAAACAGGGTGTGCGCGACATGGTGCGCATTTCCGATGCGCGGATGAGCGGCACGAGCTATGGCGCTTGCATCCTGCATGTCGCGCCGGAATCCTACGTCGGCGGACCGCTGGCGCTCGTGAAGACCGGCGACATGATCTCGGTCGATGTACCTGCAAGGACAATTTCTCTCGACATCAGCGACGCGGAATTTGCGGCGCGCCGCGCCGCCCTGCCCGCGCCGAAACCGCGCTACGAGCGCGGCTACGGCTGGATGTTCTCGCGTCACATCAAGCAGGCGGACGCCGGCTGCGATTTCGATTTTCTCGAAACCAGTTTCGGCGCGCCTGTCGAGGAACCCTCGATCTACTGAGGCCTATTCAGCAGCTTCGGGCAGTCGAATTTCAAGTTCGGCGGTTCTCAGAATCGCGCCGATCTCCGGACGGCAGGAGCCGCAGCCCGTGCCCGCCGCTGTCGCTGCGCCGATGGAAGCGACATCGCGGCAGCCACTGTCGATCGCGTCGCGGATGGCGTTGGCGCCGACATTGAAGCAGACGCAGACTTTCTGTCCGGGGTCCTTCGCCTGCGCGCCCGGACGGCCTGCGAGCAGCGCCTGCGGATCGGCGGTGGGATCGGCGAACATTTCGCAGAGCCACGCGCGCGCGGCTGCAATCGGCTCGCGCGCGACGAAGACGAGGCCGGTGACAGCGCGATCGCGCACGGCGACGCAACGCCAGGCGCCGGCGTG
>Ga0209023_10000751_pt1 | contig 46577 bp, 32 predicted proteins | sample LakOneMetagenome_FD_187468 | JGI IMG/M metagenome (GOLD analysis project Ga0209023, IMG submission 187468) | Freshwater and sediment microbial communities from Lake Erie, Canada (SPAdes) (version 2) | ecosystem: Environmental > Aquatic > Freshwater > Lentic | place: Lake Erie, Canada...
GGGCCGAAATGGCGGCGGCGCAGGGGCTCGTCTCCATCCATTTCGTCACGGCGTCTGGCTCCATCCTCGTTGCGCCCTTCGGCGCGCGCGACCGGCGTCTGTCGACAGCGCCTTTCTGCGTCGGCATTCCGCGCGAAGGTCAGGAACCCGTCGTCCTCGATTTCGCGACGTCGGTGGTCGCCGAAGGCAAGGTGATGGTGGCGAGCCAGGGCGGCAAGAAACTGCCCGAGGGCGCGCTGATCGGACCGGACGGCGAATTCTCGATCGATCCCGCGACCCTCTACGGTCCTTACGAGCCGGAAGGCCCGCGCGATGCAGCCCAAGGCAAGGGCGCCATTCGCGCCTTCGGCGACCACAAGGGATCGGGCCTCGCCTTCATGTGCGAAATCCTCGGCGGCTCGCTGACCGGCGCCAAGGCGACAGGGCCGGGGCGGCGCTTCTGCAACGGCATGTTCTCGATCTACGTCGACCCCAAGCGCGTCGATCCCGAGCACGTCTTCGATGCCGACGTCACGCGCTACATTTCCTATTTCAAATCGGCCAAGCCCGCGAAGGGCGTGGACGAAGTGCTGGTGCCCGGCGAAACGGAACGGCGCACCCGCGCCGAGCGCACGAAGAACGGCGTGCCGCTGACGGAAGCGACGTGGAATTCCATCCTCGCCAAGGCGCGCGAAGTTGGCGCCGCCACGCCGGGCTGACAGTGCTGTCTCGGCCGGCGCGCCGCTGACCGGCTCACACGGTTTCGGACAGGCCTTTCGCGACTTGCCGCCGCATGATCTTCGACGGCTTGAAGACAATCGATTTGCGCGCCGCAATGGTCGCGGGATCGCCCGTCTTCGGGTTGCGTCCGAGCCGCTCGCTTTTCATGCGGACCTCGAAACGGCCGAAGCCCGTCAGCATCACGTCTTCGCCCTGCGCGAGGCAGGCAGCGATCTCGTCCAGCGTTTCGGCCACGAATTTCATGGCGTCGCGACGGTTGAGCGGCAGCGCGTCATAAACCGCGGCCGCAAGTTCGGCGCGCGTAATCGTCTTGCTCTTCCCGTCTTTGACGGGGTTGCCCGGTTCGCAAAGGTCCAGGGACATGGGGGAATTCCCGGAAAAGAGTTGGTGGAAAATGGTTTCGGATTGCGGCGGCGCGCAAGGGAATCAGTAGATGTAGCCCTCCCGGGCGACGCGCAGGCGGCTTGCCGGTGCGTCAGTCGCCGGCGGCTTCTGCGTCTTCCAGGCGCCGGCGAACGCATTCTCGACGTTGAGCTCCTGTTCGGATTGCGCACAGGCAAGCCTTGGCCGCGCTTCTGCATCTGATGTTCTGGCGCTGGCCGGCGCCTGTCGCATCGATGAATGCCGGTCGAGCGTGCGGTCGAAAGCGGCGAGGCGCTGCGTCCGCTCTTGCGCTGCAAGACGTTCCGAAACAACATCGAAGCGGCGGGCCTCGCGTATCGGGAAGTCATGGGCGCCTGCATTTTCTGCGCAGGCTGCTGACGGCAGAATGGCCGCAATCCGAAACAAAATAGTCGACGGAACAAGGCTGAAAATTGCCTTGTTCGAAACAAGTTCGTGCCCGTCGACCGCACCGAAATCGCCCATTGCAATTTCCTTGTGTGGTCCGTGGCGCCGCTGCCGCGAATGCGTCAGCTGGCTTGCAATGACGAGGTAAGTCCTTCCCGACGGGCGTGCTATCGGAATTGCGAATCGGGACTTCCCGTACGCGAAGATGTCGCGCCAGCGCCCCGTTTCTTCAGACGGCGACGTCGTATTCGCTGGCCACTTTGGCGAGGCGCGCGGCAGGACAGGTCAGCTTCCACACCAGCCCCTGTGGCTCGAAGGCGATGGTGGTCTCTCCGGCCAGCGACGTCGCGACGAGGGTCGCCAGCACCGTGCTGCCGAACCCCTTTCGATCCGGAGATCCGACGAGGGGCCCGCCGTGCTCGCTCCAGGCGAGCGAGAAAGTGTCGTCTTCTACCGACCATTCGATGGCGACGCGCCCTTCGTTGTTGGACAGTGCGCCGTATTTCGACGCGTTGGTGGCGAGCTCGTGCAGCGCCATGCCGATGTTCTGCGCAGCCTCCGGGCCGAGCATGATATCGGGCCCCTTCAGCGACAGGCGGAACTGCACATCTTCGCAGAAGGGTTCGAGATGCGCGACGATGAGCGGGCGAATCCCTGCGCCGCGCCATTCCGATGCGACCAGCAGATCCTGGTTGGCGGCAAGTCCGTTGATGCGCGCGTTGAAGCTGCGCACGAAATCGCTCACAGATCCGCTCTGCGTGCGGCGGGCGATGACGGAAATGACGGTCAGCAGGTTCTTCGACCTGTGATTCACCTCCCGCATCAGCATGCGGTTGCGTTCCTCGACCAGCTTTCGTTCGGTGATATCAAGGAACGTCCCGGTCATCTGGGCGACGCGTCCCTGCGGATCGAGAGGGCCGATGGATTCGCCCCGGTCCAGGATCCAGCGCGTCGATCCATCCGGACGCAGGATGCGGAACTCGAATTCGTAGGGCCCGATGTGCCGCCTGATGTGCCTGACCCGCGCCCGCGTCTTCTCGCGGTCGGCCGGATGAAAGGCGGCCATCAGCGCTTGCATGTTGTGGATCGGCCCGGCGATCCCGAATATCTCGCCGATGTCGCCAGACCAGCTTGCCGCCCCGGTCGCCGGCGCCAGCTGATAGACGCCGAACCGCGCCGCCTGCGCCGCCAGCCGGAACCGGCTCTCGCTTTCGGCCAGTTCGATTTCGGCGGCGCGCTTCTGGGTGGTTGCTTCCCGCAACCCGCGCCAGAGCTGTTCGAATTCCGCGATCGGCGATCGAAAGTCGGGGGCGGGGCCGTTCAGGGCCGCCGCCGTGGCCCGCCGCAGGCCGATCAGCGATTGCAGAAGGTAGCGATAGATGGCGAAGGCCAGCGCGAAGGAAAGAATGACGGCGAAACAGGCTGCGCCGATCGCCCAGACAACGATTGGCCGGGCGGCAGCTTCCAGCTGGCGTTCGAGCGCGGCGACGCCGATCGTCCATTCGGCAAGCGACGCGTTGGCATTGGCGTTGATGACCTCGTCGCCCTCGCGGGTCGTGATGCGCGCCACTCCCTCGATGCGCGCGGAGGCGCGCCAGCCTGCCGATGCGCTCTCGCCGATCAGTGTTTCACCGCCCGGAACGCGCGCGACGAAGCGGCCTTCCTGATCCATCACGCCCGCCACCCATTCGGAATGGCGGTCCGGCGGACTGAGGAAGGCCGCAAAATTCTGTGCGGGCAGGGCGACCGCCAGCGCATAGGCGGCGCCGTTCGGAAGCTTGACCGGAATATCGATGACGGCGGCCCAGACCTTTTTGGCGCCGCTACGCCGGACGCCGGAGACGGCAGGTTTGCCCGTTTCGGCCGCCAGCCTCTGCTGGCGCATTCCGGCCTCGGTGCGGCGCGGCAGGCTGGCCCGTTGCGCGTAGGACGTGTTGACCAATTGCTGCCCATCGGCTGACGCCAGCACCAGCCAGCCTTCCTCGGCATTGGTGAAGAACCGCCGCGCTTCAGCCTCGAACCCGGCGAGATCGTTGGCGGCGAGCGTCGGAGAGCGCGCGAGCGTCTGCGCCAGCGCCGTATATTTCTCGATCTCGTTATCGACCGCGGCCGAAATACTGCGAGACGTATAGAGAAGGCCCGACTCCTGCGTCTCGCGCGCGAGCTGCTTGTACCAGACCGATATGGCCACGCCCGCGGCTGCGAGCGGCGCGATGCTGGCGAGAATCAGCGCCGTCAGAAGCGTCGGCAGCGATATGGAAAGGGCAGCGCGGCGCTGGGGCTCGAGTGGCCTCTGCGAGGGCCTGTACAATGGCCGATCCGTGCTGCGCGCGTTATCGACCAATCGACTTCACCTCCGAGCCGCAGGTCATATCAAGAGCGGCAGTCGGGCAAGTCAAGGCGCGACGGCTGCGATCGCGCGGTCAGTCAGCGAAGACGATCGTCTTCTTTCCATCCAGCAGCACGCGATCTTCCAGATGCTTGCGCAAGGCGCGCGCCAGTACGCGGCGCTCGATGTCGCGGCCCTTGCGCACGAGATCGTCTGGCGTGTCGCGATGCGAGATCGTCTCCACGTCCTGCTCGATGATCGGCCCCTCGTCGAGATCGCTGGTGACGTAATGCGCGGTGGCGCCGATCAGCTTCACGCCGCGGGCATGCGCCTGATGGTAGGGTTTTGCGCCCTTGAAGCCCGGCAGGAAGGAATGGTGGATGTTGATGCAGCGCCCCGCGAGCTTGGCCGCAAGCCCGTCCGACAGAACCTGCATGTAGCGCGCGAGCACCACGACGTCGGTCTGCGTGTCGCGGATCAGTTTCCAGACCTCCGTCTCCTGCTCCATCTTCGTCTCGCGTTTGACGGGCAGGTAGTGGAAGGGAACGCCGTCGAGATCGATATGCGCGTAGGTCTCGCGCGTGTGGTTGGAGATGATGCCGACGGGCTCCATGTCGAGCTCGCCGATGCGCCAGCGATAGACGAGATCGACCAGGCAATGGTCCGACTTCGACGCCAGGATCATCACCCGCTTCTTTTCCGCGCGCGACCGCATCAGCCAGGTAAAGCCGAAATCAGCGGCAATGCCGGAAAAGTCGGCGCGCAGCGCGTCGTATTTGGCGGGGTCGGTCACGCGGTCGAACACGATGCGCGCGAAGAAGCGCCCGGTTTCGAGCGAGTCGAATTGCTGCGCGTCGAGAATGTTGCAGCCGTGCCGGAACAGGCTGGTGGCCACCGCCGCCACGATGCCGGGGCGGTTCGCGCAGGAGAGCGTAAGTATGTATTGCGAGGCTTTGTCGGGCATGGGCTTCGGCTAGGGCGCGCCGCCGATCGGCGAGCGGGGAATGGACCGCGAAAGGCCGCGGAATTCGGCGATGGCCTCGCCCCTCTGCGTCGCCACGGACACATCGTAGACGCCGGAGCGGCCGGCTATGTGCACTTCGCGCGCATGGGCCACCAGCACATCGTCCGGTTGGGCCGGGGCCAGGAAGGCGATGGAGCAATGCTGCGCCACTGTCGAGACGCCGTAGGAATTGCAGGCATAGGCGAAGGCGGAATCGGCGAGCGTGAAAATGTGGCCGCCGTGGCAGATGCGATGCGCATTCAGCATGTCGGCGCGCACGCGCATCGACATCGTCGCCACGCCCGGTCCGATCGACAGGAGTTCCATGCCCTGCGCCGCGCTGACGGCGTCGAGCTGCCACATCTTGTCGGCGCTCGTGCGCGCAATGTCCTCAGGCGTCATGACTTCCGCAGCGTTTCGACAAGCGAAATGGAGGAGTTCACTGGATCGCACGAGTGGACAGGACCGTCAACGCTGCAAGAGAGATGGGCCCCCATGCGCTGTTTTGCATTGCGTCCGAGAGGGGGGTGGGAATAGATTTCGCGCCCGGAACCAACAGGCCGCATGGCCGCAAGCAGGAAACGCTCATGTCCGACAAGCCCGCCGTCTCGTCCGTCCAGAAGGGCGACGTCCTTCTCGTCCTCGTGGACAACCCGCCGGTCAACGCGATTTCTCAAGCCGTGCGCGCAGGGCTCAAGGAGCATGTCGAGAAGGGCATGAACGACGCGGCGACCAAGGCGATCGTGATCGCCTGCGAGGGCCGCACCTTCGTCGCCGGCGCCGACATCCGCGAATTCGGCAAGCCGCCGGCCGGCCCTTCGCTGCAGGAACTGCTCAACGGCATGGAAGCCGGCTCCAAGCCGGTCGTCGCCGCCGTTCACGGCACCGCGCTCGGCGGCGGCTTCGAGATCGCCATGGCCTGCCATGCGCGCGTCTCCGACAAGGCCGCCCGCGTCGGCCTGCCGGAAGTGAAGCTCGGCCTGCTGCCGGGCGCTGGCGGCACCCAGCGCGTGCCGCGCGTGGCGGGCGCGCTGGTCGGCCTCGACCTCTGCACGTCCGGCCGCATGGTGCCCGCCGCCGAAGCGCTCAAGTTCGGCTTGATCGACAGAATAGTCGACGGCGACCTGCGCGAAGGCGCGATCGAATATGCCCGTTCGCTCGTCGGCAAGCCGTTGAAGCGCTCCTCCGAGCAGCAGCAGCCCTTCGATTCCGCTGCGTTCGAAAAGGCCGCCGCCGACGTGCTGAAGAAGGCGCGCGGCGCCATGGCGCCCGAGAAGATCGTCGAATGCGTGCGCGCTTCGACGCACGGGACCTTCAAGGAAGGCGAGAAGGTCGAGCGCGACAATTTCATGCAATTGCTCGTCTCGGATCAGTCCAAGGCCATGCGCTACGTCTTCTTCGCCGAGCGCGAAGTGCTGAAAGTGCCGAGCCTCGAGGGCGTCGAGGCGCGTCCCGTGATGAAGGCCGGCGTCATCGGCTCCGGCACGATGGGCGCGGGCATCACGATTTCGCTCATCAATTCCGGAATGCCGGTGACGGTCGTCGAGAACAATCAGGAAGCGCTCGACAAGGCGATGGTGCGCTTCAAGACGACCTGGGAGCGCGACGTGAAACTCGGCCGCATCGACCAGGCGACGATGGACAAGCGCGTCGGCCTGCTGACGCTGACGACGCAGTTCGAGGCGCTGGCCGACAAGGATATCGTGATCGAAGCCGTGTTCGAGGAAATGGCGCTGAAGAAGGAAATCTTCGGCAAGCTCGGCAAGATCGTGAAGGCCGGCGCCGTGCTCGCCTCCAACACGTCCTATCTCGACATCGACGCGATCGGCGAAGCCGCCGGCCGTCCGCAGGACGTGATCGGCATGCACTTCTTCTCGCCGGCCAACATCATGCGCCTGGTCGAGGTCATCGACGGCGGCCGTTCGTCGAAGGATGCGCTGGCCACCGGCGTCGCCGTCGGCAAGCGCATGGGCAAGCTGCCGGTGGTGATGGGCAATTGCGACGGCTTCGTCGGCAATCGCATTCTCGCGACATGGCGTCAGGTCTCCGACATGATGCTGGAAGAGGGCGCCTACCCCGAGGACATCGACGCCGCCATGGAGAAGTGGGGCATGGCGATGGGCCCCTATGCGGTCGGCGATCTCGCGGGCCTCGACATCGGCATGCGCCGCCGCAAGGAATTCGCGCATCTGCGCGACAACCAGAAGCGCGACACCGGCGCCATCGCCGACGCCATCTGCGCGCTTGGCCGCTACGGCCAGAAGACGGGCTCGGGCTATTACAAATACGTCGACGGCAAGCGCACGATCGATCCCTCGACCAACGCGATCATCGACAAGGTCTCCAAGGACAAGAACATCACGCGCAAGCCGATCCCCGAGGAGGAAATCTCCTCGCGCATCCACGCGTCCATGGTCAACGAAGCCTGCAAGATCCTGTCGGAAAACATCGTCTCGCGTCCGCTCGACGTCGATATCGTCAAGCTCAACGGCTACGGTTTCCCGATGTGGCGCGGCGGCCCGATGCAGGAAGCCGACCGCGTCGGCCTCGACAAGGTGCTGGCGACGGTGAAGGAAGTCTACAAGACCGCCGGCAAAGGCTTCGAGCCGTCCTCCGCGCTGGAATGGATGGTCGCAAACAACAAGAAGTTCGCGGACATCAAGGCGGGCGATCTGAAGGGCAAGTGACGAGCGTTTCCCCTTCTCCCCGCGAGCGGGGAGAAGTTGGCGCGAAGCGCCGGATGAGGGGCCACGCAGCTAAATCTGTGGCAGTCGTTTGTCCCCTCACCCCAGCCCTCTTCCCGCAAGCGGGGGAGAGGGAGTTCACGTCAGGCGCGGCTCAGGCCGCGCCTTTTCATGCCGGCTCCGGCTTGCCGGACGGCGAGGGCGCATTCGTCGTATCCTCGCCCTGCATCCGCGCGCGCCGTTCGATCTCGCAATTCAAAGTCGCGCCCACGAGCACGATCGTCACCGACAGCCACAGCCAGACCATGAAGCCGACAACCGCGCCGAGCGAGCCATAGGTTTTGTCATAGGAACCAAAATTCGCCGCATACCAGGTGAAGCCAACAGACGCGGCGACCCAGAAGACGGTTGTGAACACGCTGCCCCAGCTCACCCATTGCCATTTCGGCCGCGCGCGATCGGGTCCGAAACGATAGAGGCAGGCAAGCGCGATCAGCGTGCCGAGGACGAGCAGTCCGTAGCGGAAGCCGAATAGAATCGGATCATCCGCAGCGCCGGGGCCGCCGCGTCCGAGCAGGATCGGCAGCGCGACCAGCAGGGCGAGCGTCACGCACAGGAACAGTACGGCGCCGAAGGTGAACAGAAGCGAGGTGGCGTTCAGCACGATGAAGCTGCGCTCCTCCTTCTCCTCGTAGGCGACGTTGAGCGCATCGAACAGCGCCTTCATGCCGGAATTGGCGGACCACAGGGATACCAGCAGCGAGAAGCCGAAGGCGAAGGAAAGCGTCGGGGCGCCCGCGCCGGTCAGGCGATTCAATTCCTCGTCGACGATAGACAGCGCGCCAGCCGGCACGATGGCCGCCAGAGCCGACAGGCTTTTGCCGATCGTGCTCGCATCCGCGATCAGGCCGTAGAGCGAAACCAGTGCGCCGATGCCGGGAAAGATGGCGAGCAGGATATAAAAGGTCGCGCCCGCGCCGACCGACATGATGCGGTCTTCGTTGAAGGCGCGCCATGTGCGCAGGACAACGCCGCTGAGCGATCTATCCGCCGGCGCCTTCTCTCTCGCGCCCCCGCTTTCGTTCGGATCGGCCCGTTTGGTGCGGGCCTGCGGAGCGCCGGCATTCTCGTTGGGCGAAGGCGCCGCCTGCGGCGCGTTGCGCCGCCACAGGCCAGCGACCACGGCCGTTGCGACGAGCAGGGCTGACAGATACTTTCCCAACAGGACGGTCCGCGCATTCGTGTGTTCGGGCGTAATGCCGGCGCGCGCGGGAAAGTTCCGCGGCGCCACTGCGCGCAAGCGCGACCGCGGCAAGGAATCTCGTATGAAAGTCTCGCTCATCCAGATGAATTCGGTCAGCGACAAGCAGGCCAATCTCGCGCAGGCGCGCGCGCTCATCGAGGAGGCCGTGCGCGACGAGCGGCCGGACTGGATCTGCCTGCCGGAAGTCTGGGACTTCATCGGCGGCAACCGGCGCTCGAAGATGGAAGCAGCCGAAACGATCCCCGGCGGCCCCGCCTATGCGCTCATGCAGGAACTCGCGAAGACGCATCGCGTCTTCATCCATGCGGGTTCGATTCTCGAGAAGGTGGACGGCGACGAGCGCATCCACAACACGACGGTGGCCTTCGACCGCGACGGTAAGGAAGTCGCGCGCTATCGCAAGATCCACATGTTCGACATCACTGCGCCCGACGGCACGGCCTATCGCGAGAGCGCCGCATTCAAGCCGGGTGACGCGGTCGTCGCCTACGATTGCGAGGGCGTCACGGTCGGCTGCGCCATCTGCTACGACCTGCGCTTCCCCTATCTGTTCGCAGCGCTCGTCGACAAGGGCGCGCATCTGATCGCGCTGCCCTCGGCCTTCACCATGCAGACCGGCAAGGATCATTGGGAAGTCCTGTGCCGCGCGCGCGCCATCGAGACGGAGACATACTTCTGCGCGGCGGCGCAGACCGGCGCGCATACGGCCGGTAACGATACGCGCCACACGTATGGGCATTCGCTCGTCGCCGATCCCTGGGGCCATGTGGTGGCGAAGGCCTCCGACGGCGTCGGCGTGGTGTCCGCGCGCGTCGATCCCAAGCGCGTCGAGAAGGCGCGCCAGATGATCCCGGTCGCGCAGCATCGTGTCAGACTGGCGGAATGAAATGGCGCCTGCGCCAATCTCCGGCACGCAAGGCTATGCCGCCGATGCCGAGCGACTGATCGATCTCTACGAGAACATCTCGTTCGCCGAACTGCATGCCGACGTGGCGCATCTGTTTCCCGCCGCGCCCGCAGACATTCTTGATATCGGCGCAGGTACGGGCCGCGATGCAGCAGCGTTCGCTGCAATGGGCCATCGCGTCGTCGCAGCGGAGCCGTTGCAGGAATTTCGGCTCGCTGCGCAAGGTCTGCACGCCGATGCGGCGATCGAATGGATCGACAATGGTCTGCCGCGTCTTGAGCGCCTGACCGATCGCGCGAACGCATTCGACGTGGTCATGCTGACGGCGGTCTGGATGCACCTCCCGCCCGAAGATCGCGAAATCGCCATGCCGCGTCTTGCGCAGCTGCTGCGCGCGGGCGGCGTCATGTTGTTCTCCCTCCGCCACGGGCCAGTGCCCGCAGGCCGCCGCATGTTCGACATAAGCGCCAATGAGACTGCCGCGCTGGCGGCGCGGGAGGGACTTGTGGAGATTTATCGGGTTGAAAACCGTCCGTCAGCTTTTGCTGCGCCGGGCGTGACCTGGACGCGTCTTGCACTCCGCAAGCCGGGCGCTGCCCGATGATAGTTTCCATCCTGCAAGACTGGACCGAATTCTTCCTGCGCTGGTTGCATGTGATCGCGGCCGCCTTCTGGGTCGGTCTGGCGCTCGGCTTCCTGCGGCTCAACCTCACGCTCAAGTCACGAAACCTTCATGCTGAGGAGGCGCGCAGCGCCGTCTCGAAGCATGGGCACATGCAAGTATCCTTCGAGACGCCCGCTACGCGGGCTCCTCAGGATGAAGCGCGGGGACGTGAGGACATCTGGCGCGCGGCGGACGACGGCTTCTTCCGCATCGCGCGCGACCTTCACATGCCCGCCGGCGCCGAGCCGCAGATCGGCTGGTTCCGCTGGGAAGCCTATGTCGTCTGGCTCTCCGGCTTCGCGCTGATGGTCGCGCTTTATTTCGTGAAGGCCGATCTCTACCTCATCGATCCCGCAGTGCTCGCGCTCAAGACATGGCAGGCGATCGGGCTCGCAATCCTCGCGCTCATCGTCGGATGGCTCGGCTACGATTATCTCGCCAAGACGTCCTGGAATGAATCGGCGCGTCGCGCCGCGATCTTCGTTTTCCTCGTCGCCTGCGCTTTCGCGCTGACGCACGCCTTCTCCGGGCGCGGCGCCTTCCTCGTCTTCGGCGCGATCATCGGCACGAATATGGCGGCCAATGTCGCGCACTATCTGGTGCCCAATCAGCGCCGCATGCTGGAAGCCGTCCGCACTGGCGTCGCGCTGGACGAAGCCCGCCTTGCGGTCAGCCGCCAGCGCGCGCTGCACAACAATTATTTTGCGTTGCCCGTTCTCTTCCTCATGCTGGCGAACCATTATCCGCTCGCCTTCGCCTCGCGCTTCAACTGGCTCATCGCAGCGCTCGCGCTGATCGCTGGCGCAGCCATCCGGCACTTCTACATCGCGCGCCATCGCGGCTCGGGCGATCTCTGGTGGACATGGGCGCTCGCCGCTGCGGCGGGCGTTGCGATGGTGGCGCTGTCGATCCTCGGCGTCGAGACGCCGCGATCGCGCGCGGCGGCGCCGGCAAGCGCGATGGACGCCATCGCCTCCGTCGTCGCGCCGCGCTTTGCGGATGTCGAAGAGATCGTCGCGGATCGCTGCGCCGTCTGCCATGCGAGCGCGCCGTCTTGGCCGGGCCTTGCTGCCGCGCCCAAGGGCGTGATGCTCGAAACGCCGGCGCAGATCCTGGCGCACGCCCATGCCATCGCCGCGCAAGCCGTCTGGACGCGCGCGATGCCGCCGCCCGGCGCGGAAATCCCGCTAGGCGACGACGAACGGCGCACGCTCGCCCTGTGGCTCGCAGCCGGCGCGCCCGCGCGCTGAAACGAAAACGGCCGCCCGAAGGCGGCCGTTCGCTGTCGGATTTTCTGAACTCAGCCGGCGACCTTGCAGCCGCTCTCTTCCACCGTCTCGAATGCCTGCGCGCCCGGGATCTTGGAGAGCTGCTTGTAATAGTCCCACGGGCTCTTGCTCTCTTCCGGCGTCTTCACCTGGAACAGGAACATGTCGTGCACCATCGATCCGTTGGCGAGCACCTTGCCGCCCTTGGTGAAGACGTCGTCGACGGGCAGTTCCTTCATCTTCTTTGCAACCGCCTCGGTGTCGCTCGTTCCTGCGGCTTTCACCGCCTTCAGATAGCTCAGCACGGCAGAATAGGTGCCGGCCTGAACCATGTTCGGCATGCGGCCCATGCGGGCCATAAAGCGCTTGCCGAAAGCGCGCGTCTCGTCGTTCTGGTCCCAGTACCAGGCTTCTGTCAGCACGGCGCCCTGCGCCGACTTGAGGCCAAGGCCGTGCACGTCAGCCAGCGTGAACAGAAGTGCTGCGATGCGCTGCTTGCCGCCCTGTGTCACGCCGAATTCTGCGGCCTGTTTGATCGAGTTGATCGTGTCCTGGCCGGCGTTGGCCAGCCCGATCACTTTCGCGCCGGAGGACTGCGCTTGCAGCACGAACGACGAGAAGTCCGACGAGTTGAGCGGATGGCGAACCGAGCCGATCACCTTGCCGCCCTTGGAGGTCACATATTTGGCCGTGTCGGCTTCCAGCGCATGGCCGAAGGCATAATCGACGGTCAGGAAGAACCAGCTGTTGCCGCCGTTTTCCACCAGCGCGCCACCGGTGCCGACGGCCAGCGCATGCGTGTCGTAGGCCCAGTGAAATCCGTAGGGCGAGCAGCTCTTGCCGGTCAGCGCGGTGGTCGCGGCGCCGGTCACAATGTTGATCTTCTTTCTTTCCTTCGACAGGTCCTGCACCGCCAGCGCGACGGACGATGTCGTCAGCTCCATGATCGCGTCGACGCCTTCGGTGTCGTACCATTTGCGCGCGATGGCGGTGGCGATGTCGGGCTTGTTCTGATGATCGGCGGTCACGATCTCGATCGGGCGATCGAGCACCTTGCCGCCGAAATCCTCGACCGCCATCTTGGCCGCGTCGAGCGACCACTTGCCGCCGAAGTCGGCATAGACGCCGGACTGGTCGTTGAGAATGCCGATCTTGACCGGCGTCTGCGCGAAGGCCGTCATGCCCGTCGAGGCGAGAAGCGCGGCAGCGAGTGCGAGCGTGCATGTTTTCATGAGCGTTTGTCCCTCCAGCTTTTCTGATGGAGGGATTTTATAGGGCGGTTGGGCAGAGAAGCGAGGCCTGCGCGCGCAGGCCCGCTGTGCCGAATTGCCATACCCCTACATGGTCGCGCCGATGGTCCATGGAACGAATTCGGCGTCGCCATAGCCAAGCTGTTCGGACTTGGTGCGCTCGCCCGAGGCGACGCGGATCAGCGCGTCGAAAATCTGCTTGCCCTTGTCCTCGATCGAGACGCCGTCGAGCACTTCGCCGCAATCGATATCCATGTCGTCGATCATGCGGCGGTAGATGTCCGTGTTCGTCGCCAGCTTGAACGAGGGCGTGGGCTTGCAGCCATAGGCCGAGCCGCGCCCTGTGGTGAAGGCGAGCAGATTGGCGCCGCCTGCGACCTGGCCGGTGGCTGCCACCGGATCGTAGCCGGGCGTATCCATGAAGACGAAGCCCTTCTCGGTCACGAGCTCCGCATAGTCGTAGACCGCGCGCATCGTGGTCGTGCCGCCCTTGGCGGCGGCGCCGAGCGACTTCTCGAGAATGGTGGTGAGCCCGCCGGCCTTGTTGCCGGGCGAGGGGTTGTTGTTCATCTCCATCTTGTTGCGGGCGGTGTAATCCTCCCACCAGCGAATGGTGGAGACGAGCTTTTCGCCAACCGCCGTGTTGACGGCGCGGCGTGTCAGCAAATGTTCGGCGCCGTAGATTTCCGGCGTCTCGGACAGGATGGCCGTGCCGCCGTGGCGCACCAGTTCATCGACCGCCGCACCCAGCGCCGGGTTGGCGGTGATGCCTGAATAGCCGTCGGAGCCGCCGCATTGCAGGGCAAGCATCAGGTCGGAGGCAAGGCATGTCTCGCGCTGCGCTTTCGCAACCAGCGGCAGCATCGACTTGATGGCGTCGACGCCAGCCAGCACGGTCTTCTTCGTGCCGCCGACTTCCTGGATCGTCATCGAGCGGAACGTGTCGGATTCCTTCAGACCGTAAGCTTCCTTGAAGCGCGAGATCTGGAAGCCTTCGCAGCCGAGCCCGACCATGACGACGCCGCCGACATTGGGATTGACGGCATAGCCCCATTGCGTGCGCTTGAGGACTTCGTAGCCCTCGCCCTTCACGTCGAGCGCGCAGCCGCCGCCATGCGTCAGCGGGATCACGCCGTCGATGCCGGGATATTGGTCGAGAATGCCCGAGCGCTGGATCTCTTCCGCCATGAAGCGCGCGACCGAGGCCGAGCAATTCACCGAGGTCAGGATCGCGATGTAATTGCGCGTGCCGACCTTGCCGCCGGCGCGGCGGAAACCTTCGAAAGTCGCGCGCGCGTTTTCGGGCAGCGCTTCCTCGTTGCGCGCTTCCTGCGCGAAAGCGTAGTCGCGTTCGAAGTCACGGCATTCGACATTGTGCTCGTGCACCCATTGGCCCGGCGCGATCGGCTTGGAGGCAAAGCCGATGATCTGGCCGAACTTGCGCACCGGCTCGCCTTCGGCGATCGGCGTGATCGCCATCTTGTGGCCGCGCGGCACGCGCTCGCTGGCCGTAGCGGCGCCATAAGCGAAACCCGGCGCAAAACCGTCCACCGCCACGATGATATTGTCGGCTTCGTTCAGGCGCAGCGCGCGCGGCGACTTCTTGTCGGGCATCTTGGCCTCAGCCGATGAAATTGTCGGGGTTCTGGTTGGCGATCCGCTCGAAGGTCGCGGTCGTCTCGTCGAGATGCGCGCGCATCGCCAGCGCCGCGGTGGCGCTGTCCTTGGCGAGAATCGCGTCGAAGATGCGCTTGTGTTCGGCAAAGGCGCTGGGCAGGCGGCCCGGCGGCGAGAGCGCGATGCGCCGCACGCGTTCGAGATGCGAGCGCAGTCCGTCGAGAATTTCGCGCGCATGCCGGAGCGCGAGACTGTCGACGATCAGCTTGTGAAACTCGACGTCGAGAACATAGAAGCCCGCGACGTCGCCCGCCTCGGCGGCGGCGTGCTGGTAGCGCAGGTTGCGCTCGATCTCGCGCTGCGCATCGGCGGGCAGGCTGCGCGCGGCCTCGCCCGCGATCTCGGCTTCAAGCGCGCGGCGGATCATCATCCATTCGCGCACATCATTGGCGGCGATCTTGGCGACGAACGAGCCGTGCTGCGGCTCGATCACGACAAGCCGTTCGAAGGCGAGCCGGTTGATGGCGGCGGTAACGGGAAAACGCGAGACGCCGAGCTTGGCGCAGAGCGCGAGCTTGTCGATGGCGCCGCCGGGCGCCAGCCCGCCGGAGAGAATGGCTTCCTTGATTTCTGTGTAAACCTGGTCCGCCTTGGAGGTGCGCCGCGCGCGATCAGCCACCAGCCGCTTGCGCATGGAGGTCTTCTCGCTTGTCTGCAACGCCAATGTTCGTCCCCCCGATGATGCGGCGAGCGTTCAGGCGCTCGTGCTAGCATGCCAGACGCTAGTCAGCGCCCGGGCGAGCGTCAATAGACCAGAAGTCAGGGCCAGCGCGATGGCGCCTGCAGGAGCCGGCACTTGCAAGAGCTGGCCCATCCAGCCATTTTCCGCGCATGTCGGGCATGAACGGGAAGATGGGATCGAAGCCGCCGGAGCGGGCGGCCGGAGCGCTCGGCGCGCTCGACTCGCGGTCGCGCGAGATTTTCCGCTCCATCGTTGATTCCTATCTCGATTCCGGCGAGCCGGTTGGCTCGCGCCATCTCTCGCGCATCCTGCCCATTCCGCTCTCGCCCGCCTCCATCCGCAATGTCATGCAGGATCTGGAAGAGCTTGGCCTTGTCTACGCGCCGCATACGAGCGCGGGCCGCCTGCCGACCGAGACGGGCCTGCGCTTCTTCGTGGATTCGCTGCTCCAGGTCGGCGAGCTCTCGCCCGAGGAGCGGACGCGCATCGAGAGCCAGGTTTCGGGCCAGCCGGCCGACACGGGTCTGGAGACCCTGCTCGGCCAGGCCTCCAGCCTTCTGTCGGGCCTGACCCGCGGCGCCAGCGTGGTGGTGACCTCCAAGGACGACCGGCGGCTGCGCCAGATCGAATTCGTCCGGCTCGACCCCGGCCGCGCGCTGGCCGTGCTCGTCTCGGAGGACGGGTCGGTCGAAAACCGGGTGCTGACCATCCCGCCGGACCTGCCGCACTCGGCGCTGGTGACGGCGGGCAATTACCTCAACGCCCGCATTCGCGGCCGCACGCTCGATCAGGTGCGCGCCGACATGGAGGCCGGCCGCAAGGTGGTCGAGGCGGAACTGGACGAATTGACCGCGCGGCTGGTCGAGGCCGGGCTGGCGAGCTGGGCGGGGCTCGACGGCCCGCGCCGCCAGCTGATCGTGCGCGGGCAGGGCAATCTGCTGGAAGACCTCACCGCCATGGAGGATCTCGAGCGCATCCGCCTGCTGTTCGACGATCTCGAGACCAAGACCGAGGTCATCGACCTCCTGTCGCGCGCCGAGCAGGGCGAGGGTGTGCGCATCTTCATCGGCTCGGAAAACAAGCTGTTCTCCCTGTCCGGCTCTTCGATGATCGCCGCGCCCTTCCGCGACAGCGACCGGCGGGTGGTCGGCGTGCTCGGCGTCATCGGGCCGACGCGGCTGAATTACGCGCGTATCGTGCCCATGGTCGACTATACGGCCCGGCTCATCGCGCGGATCGTCGGCGGCAGTTGAACGTCGCGCGAGGCGCGATCGGCGTTAATCCTTTGTTCGCCATACCCGCCCTCGACGCCGGTTTATCTGTGAAAGCCACTGATCCATCACTGATTTTTACCCTTGGCTAAGCCATTGGGCGCTTAGCTCGGGCACGCCCTGCAAAGGCTTGTCCGCGAGTAATCATGTTCGGCCGCAACCTGTCCCGTTTCCAGCAGTCCGAGGATGGCGCGGTCGCGATCATCTTCAGCATGTCGCTGGTCGTCATTCTCGGCGCAGTGGGCGCGGCAATCGATTACACGCGCATGAGCGGGATGCGGGCGGAGCTTCAGGCGGCCTCTGATTCCGCCGTGCTTGCTGGCGTTCCGAGCTATGCCGGCAGCGGCAGGGTATCCGACGAGACGAAAAGTGCGATCCGCCGCGCGCTTGACGGCGCCATGCCGGGCTACCAGCCCAATCTCGCGGTCAAGCGCGCCATCAACGGCCAGCTGTGCATCGACACGTCGATGGTCGTGAAAATGCTTATTCCGATCATGCTGTCGCGCGGCCAGATCAGCGCGACGGCCTGCGCGGCCAACAATTCGACCTTCGAAATCGCGCTGGCGCTCGACAATACCGGATCCATGGCGGAATCGGCCGGCGGCCAGAGCAAGATGCAGGCGCTGGTGGCGGCCGCCAACAGTCTCGTCAGCGTCGTCAATCCCAATCCCGCCAAGCCCAACGCCACGATCTCGGTGGTGCCCTTCGCCAGCGCCGTAAATGTGGGCGCGGACTTCTATTACAAGGGCAACGCCACCTGGCTCGACCGCTTCGGCGCCTCGTCCATCCACTGGCAGAACTACACGCGTCCCTCCGGCGCGCCCTGGACGCCGGGCTCCCGCTTCGACCTGCTGTCGGCGATGGGCGCGACCTGGGGCGGTTGCATCGAGGAGCGCCCCGCGCCCTATCTGACGACCGATGACGCGCCCTCGCAGGGCAAGCCCGATACGCTGTTCGTGCCTTATGTCGCGCCCGACGATCCGGGCGCGGCGACAGGCGGCGCCTGCTATTCCTTCACGCCGTCGGGCCAGTATCCCGCGACGCCAGGCTGCGGCGCGCAATATTATTCGTTCAACTCCTATCTGAACGACGATGGCGGAACCTGCGCGCCCGGCGACGTCCATGCGATCGCCGACGCCGCCAATCCCGTGTCGAACGGCAGCGGCGCCACCAAGATCTGCAAGTACAAGGGGCAGTCCGTCGCCAATGTCTCGAGCGCGATTTCCGGCGTCAACGGCGGCACGGGCAAGTTCGCCGCGGGCCCCAATCTCGGCTGCTCCGTCGCGCCGCTGACGACGCTCACCAACGACATGACGGCCATCACCGGCTCGGGCGCGCTGTCGAAGATGGCGCCCAACGGCGACACCTCGCTTCTGCCGGGTTTCATGTGGGCCTGGCGCACGATCTCGCCCAACGGGCCCTTCGCCACCACGGGCAGCAGCGGCTCCAGCATCGGCGCGAAGAAGCCCAAGCCCTACGGTCAGGTCAACAACACAAAGATCATCGTGCTGATGACCGACGGCTTCGACCACTGGGTTGGCAATCCCTATTCCCCCTACCAGTCGATGTATTCGGCGCTCGGCTTCTATGTGAACGGCCGCGTGTCGAACTACGGCGGCTCGTCGGCGGGTCCGACGACCTCTGCAAATTACCGTGCGCAAATGGATGCAGCCCTGCTCGAGGCCTGCGCCAATGCCAAGGCCGTGGGCGTGCACATCTACACGGTCGGCTTTTCGGTCGCGAGCAATCCGATCGACGCCGTCGGCATCAACGTGTTGCAGAGCTGCGCGAGTTCGGCGTCCAATTCGTTCATCGCCAATGATGCGGGCGGCATCGTCTCGACCTTCCAGCAGATCGCCAACAACATCCTGTCGCGCCGCCTGACGCGCTGATCTAGCCGACCTCGTCCTCGTCGCGCGCGCTCGCCTCGGTGTCGCCGGCCTCGCTCACGCGCGGCGACTTCACCTTCCGGCGTCGCCCGCTCTCGTGCAGCATTTCGATCTGCACCTGCTGGATTTCCGACAGGCGCTGCCACTGGCGGGAGATCAGATAGTCGATCTTCTCGTGCAGATGCCGGATTTCCAGTTCCGCCTTCAGATTCACGCGATAATCGTTGTAGGAGCGCTGCCGGTCTTTTTCCTCCTGCCGCTTCTGGCTCATCATGATGATCGGCGCCTGGATGGCGGCCAGGCACGACAGGATCAGGTTGAGCAGGATGAACGGGTATGGATCGAAGGCCTCCTTCTCTCCGCGCCACGCATTGAAGCCCATCCAGATCACCAGCAGGAATCCGAACGAGATCAGGAAGGACCAGGAGCCGCCGAAGCTCGCCAGATGGTCCGAGAGCCGCTCGCCGAAGGTGCGACTCTCCTCGTATTCCTCTTCCGTGTTTTCAGCGATCGTGTCCTGTCGCGAGATGCTTTCGGCCACCTGTCGGTCGAGTTCGGTGAATTCGCCATGCTCGAGCTGCAGCAATTCCTCGACGTAGAGCATCCTGTAACGGGCCAGTTCGCCGATGCTGATCTTGGCGTTGCGGGGCAGGTCCGGATAGTCGCGCCGGATACGCTCGGCGAGCGAGGGCCGGATCTCGTCGATCTTGACGAGGTCGCGCTTGCGGTATTTGCGCCCGCTGAGGGCTGACGGCAGCTTCTTTGGCCGCGCCCGGACGCCTGCCGGCGCAAGGCCAGCAGCCTCGTCCGCCGCATCCGCATCGTCGGCCTCATCGGCGTCGGCCGCGTCCTGCAGGGCGTCGAATTCCTCGTCGTCGAGATCTCGGTCATGGGGATGGCCGGGCGTCCTGGGGTCGTTGGGGAGGGTCATGCCCGCCTCCTTGTTGGGCGCCCTGTGTGGCCGCCGGTTTGCGCTGATGTCGCCGCCCGCTTATCGGCAGGCCTTGTCTGCTTTATGACTGCTTTCGGTCCGGCGGGTTTCGCGTTGACTTGGAGGCGGCCTTGCCCCTATAAGCCCGCAGCGATTTCGGCGGCGCCGACGTCGGGCGCTTTCTTTGTGCCCCGGCCTGCGCCGCAACTGTCTCGGAGAGATCCCGTGAAGCGGACCTATCAACCTTCCAAGCTCGTGCGCAAGCGCCGCCACGGCTTCCGTGCGCGCATGGCCACTGTCGGCGGCCGCAAGGTCATCGCCGCCCGTCGCGCCCGCGGCCGCAAGAAGCTGTCGGCCTGATCGGACGCGCCTGAAGCCGCACGGCCACGCTTTCGCGCGGCCGGCGAGCGTGGTTCGGCATCGGAGCTGACATGACGAGCGGCGGCGCGCCCCTTCGCCTCAAGAAACGCAAGGAATTTCTGGCAGCCGCCCGCGGGGCGCGTCGCCATGCGCCTGCTTTCGTCCTGCAGGTCAACGACCGCCGCGCCGATGCTCCGGTCGACCCCTCGGGCGCCGCGCCCGCCCGCTTCGGCCTGACCGTCACCAAGAAGACCGTTGCCTCGGCCGTCCGCCGCAATCGCATCCGCCGCCGCCTCCGCGAGGCGCTGCGGCAGGGCGCGGCCCTTTCGGCGCCGCCCGGCTGCGACTATGTATTCGTCGCGCGCGCAAGCGCGATCGACCTTCCCTTCGCCCGATTGTTGTCGGACATGTCCGCTGCCCTCGCCGCCCCCGCGCGCGAGCGGAGACCGAAAGCCAGGCCCGCCTCGTCATGAACAACGACACGAAGAACCTGTTCCTCGCGATCGCCCTGTCGGTCATGGTTCTGGTGGGCTGGCAATATTTTGTCGGCGCCCCCAAGCTCACCCAGCAGCGCGCAGACATCAAGGAGCAGCAGACGCTGCCCCCGCGCCCGACCTCCGAAGGCGGCGTCCCCGCGCCCGCAGCGCCCGGCGCCGCGCCGACTGCGCTTGGTTCAGCCGCGCCCGGCGTCGCCAGGTCCCGCGCCGATGCTCTGGCCGCCAGCCCCCGCCTGCCGGTCGACACGGCCAGCCTGTCGGGCTCGATCGCGCTCAAGGGCGCGCGGATCGACGACCTGCGGCTGAAGAAATATCACGAGACGGTCGACCCCAAGAGCCCGACCATCGAACTGCTCTCGCCGTCCGGCTCGCCGCATCCCTTCTACGCCGAGATCGGCTTCGTTCCCGGCGCCGGCGAGAAGCCCGACCTGCCCGGCCCCGACACGCTCTGGACCGCCGATGGCGCGAAGCTGACGCCCGCGACCCCGGTGACGCTGACCTTCGACAACGGCAAGGGCCTCGTCTTCAAGCGCAAGATCGCGGTCGACGACGATTACCTCTTCACCGTGCAGGACAATGTCGAGAACAAGACCGACAAGCCGGTCACGCTCTATCCCTTCTCGCTCGTGTCCCGCCACGGCAAGCCTGAAACCTCCGGCTATTCCGTGCTGCACGAAGGCCTGATCGGCGTCGTCGGCGACAGCGGCATCCAGGAATGGACCTACGACGCGATCGTGAAGGAAACCAACGGCCAGAAGACGTTCAAGGGACAGGGCGGCTGGGTCGGCTTCACCGACAAATATTGGGCCGCCACCGTTGCGCCGGACCAGTCGCGCCCGTTCGACGCGCGTCTCTCCGGCGGCGGCGCGACCGCCAAGACCTATCAGGCCGATGCGCTGGCCGCCCCGCAGACGATCGAGCCGGGCAAGAGCGCCGACGCCAAGACCTATGTCTTCGCCGGCGCGAAAGTCTCGGAATTGCTCGACCGCTATCAGGCGAACCCGGGCATTGCGAAATTCGAACTGCTGATCGACTGGGGATGGTTCTATTTCATCACCAAGCCGATGTTCAAGCTGATCGACTATCTCTACAAACTGCTCGGCAATTTCGGCCTCGCGATCCTGGCCGTCACCGTCATCGTCAAGCTCGCCTTCCTGCCGCTCGCCAACAAGTCCTACATGTCGATGGCGAAGATGAAGGCGCTGCAGCCGCAGCTGAAGGAGCTGCAGGCCAAATACCCCGACGACAAGGTGAAGCAGCAGCAGGAACAGATGGAGCTGTTCAAGCGCGAGAAGGTCAATCCGGTCGCCGGCTGCCTGCCGATGCTGGTCCAGATCCCGGTCTTTTTCTCGCTCTACAAGGTCCTATTCGTCACGATCGAAATGCGCCAGGCGCCGTTCTACGGCTGGGTGAAGGACCTCTCGCAGCCCGATCCGACCAACGTCTTCAACCTGTTTGGCCTCATCCCGTTCGATCCGACCCATGTGCCGGTGTTCGGACAGTTCCTCTGGCTCGGAATCTGGCCGCTGCTGATGGGCGTGTCGATGTGGGTGCAGATGAAGATGAACCCCGAGGCGACCGATCCGGTGCAGCGGCAGATGTTCGCCTGGATGCCCGTCATCTTCACCTTCATGATGGGTTCGTTCCCGGCCGGCCTCGTCATCTACTGGACGTGGAACAACCTGCTTTCGGTGGCGCAGCAGGGCTTCATCATGAAGCGCGCCGGCGTGCCGTTCGAACTGTGGGACAATCTCGCCAAGACGTTCAAACGCAAGACTGCGTGATGGAAGGCGACGCGCCCGACTATACGGAAGCCGGTCGCAAGCTCTTCGCTGGACCCTGCGACTTCATCTGGGCGGCGGCGAAAGTGGGCGATCTGCCGCCGGCTGGCGCGCCGGAATTCGCCTTCGCGGGCCGCTCCAACGTCGGCAAGTCCTCGCTCATCAATGCGCTGACCGGCCGCAAGACGCTGGCCCGCGTCTCGCACACTCCGGGCCGCACGCAGCAGCTCAATTTCTTCGACCTCGGCGAGCGCGCGCGCCTCGTCGACATGCCGGGCTATGGCTACGCCGCCGTCTCCAAGACCAAGATTTCGTCCTGGGACGGCCTGATGAAGGATTATCTGCGTGGCCGTGCGAAGCTGCTGCGCGTCTATGTGCTGATCGACGGCCGGCGCGGCGTGCTGCAGGTGGACGAGGGCATGCTCGACACGCTCGATTCCGCCGCCGTCTCCTATGCGCTCGTCCTCACCAAGAAGGACGAGGTGAAGAAGGGCGACGTCGAGCGCATCATCGCCGAAGCTCAGGCCAAGATCGCCAAGCGCCCCGCCGCCTATCCGCATGTGCTGTTCACCGCGAGCCATACCGGCGAGGGCGTGCCGGAACTGCGCGCGGCAGTAGCGCAATTGCTGGCCGAACGCGGCGCGTGATCTATTCTCCCCAAACGGGAGAAACGCATGAACCTGCCAGCCGACATCAAGGGCCTCTGGACCCCGCCGCCGCTCTCGCGGCGCGGCTTCATGCGCGCATCGAGCGCTGCGGCCACGGGATATGCGCTCTCCGCCGGTCCCGTGCGCGCCGACGCGATCCGCACGGATGCGGCGGGCCTCACAACGGGAGAGGCCAAGGTCGCCGTCCCCGGCGGCCAGATGCCGGTCTATTTCGCCCGGCCCGCAAACGCTGCGAACCCGCCTGTCGTTCTCGTGGCGATGGAGGCGCTCGGCCTGCACGAATATATCCGCGACGTCGTGCGCCGGCTGGCGAAGCAGGGCGCGTTGGCAGTCGCGCCGGATTATTACTTCCGCGCTGGCGTCGATCTGCCGAACCAGACGGATTTCTCGAAGGTCTTCGCCATCGTCAACGCCAAGCCCGATGCGGAAATGATCGCCGACCTCGACGCGACGGTTGCCTGGGCGAAGGCGCAAGGCGGCGACACGAACAGGCTCGGCATGGTCGGCTTCTGCCGCGGCGGGCGGGCCGTCTGGCAATATTCGGCCGCCGCCCATCCGCCCAAGGCAGGCGTCGCCTTTTACGGTCCGCTGGAAGACCCCGCCGAGCAGAAGGCCATCTGGCCGAAGAGCGCGATGGATCAGGCGGCCGACATGAAGGCGCCTGTCCTCGGCCTCTACGGCGAGGCCGATCAGGGCATCCTCGTCATGCAGGTCGAGGAAATGCAGGACAAGCTCAAGGACGCCGGCAAGACGGCGGAATTCCACATCTACCCCGGCGCCCCGCACGGCTTCCACGCCGACTTCCGGTCGAGCTATCGCAAGGAGGCGGCCGAGGACGGGTGGGCGCGCACGCTGGCGTGGTTCAGGCGGTTCGGCGTCCTCTGAGCATATCCCGCAAAAGTTGAAGACTTTGCGAGAAGGATATGCACCAAGAATGCCCGCGCATTGAGATCGTCACGCCGAGCCGCTAGATAGGCCCGCCTGTTTTTGCATCGATCAGCTTTCCGCATTTCCGCCTTCGGCTTCAATGCGGGCCGATCTCCCACCGGACGCCGCCATGACCGACAAGAACCAGATCGACGCCAACGACACGGCGCAGACGCTCGTGCGCGCGCTGCCGCACATGCTGCGTTACGACGACGCCATCGTGGTGGTGAAATACGGCGGCCACGCCATGGGCGACGAAAAGGTCGCCCGCGATTTTGCGCGCGACATGGTGCTGCTCGAGCAATCCGGCGTGAACCCGGTGGTCGTGCACGGCGGCGGCCCGCAGATCGGCGCCATGCTTGCGAAACTCGGCATCAAGTCTGAATTCGCGGCCGGCCTGCGCATCACCGACAAGGCGACTGTCGAGATCGTCGAGATGGTTCTCGCCGGTTCGATCAACAAGCAGATCGTCGGCTTCATCAACGCCGAGGGCGGCCGCGCGATCGGCCTGTGCGGCAAGGACGGCAACATGGTGACGGCGACCAAGGTCGCGCGCACCATCTATGACGCCGGTTCCAACATCGAGAAGGTCGTCGATCTCGGCTTTGTCGGCGAACCTTCAAAGGTCGACACGACCGTGCTCGATCAGGTGCTCGGCCGCGAACTCATCCCCGTTCTTGCGCCCGTCGCGCAGGGCGCCGACGGCGAGACCTACAACATCAACGCCGATACGTTTGCTGGCGCGATCGCCGGCGCGCTCGGCGCCAAGCGCCTGCTCTTCCTGACGGACGTGCCCGGCGTGCTCGACAAGAACAAGCAGCTGATCAAGGAGCTCAAGATCTCCGACATTCCCGCGCTGATTGCCGACGGCACGATCACCGGCGGCATGATCCCGAAGGTCGAGACCTGCATCTATGCGATCGAGCAGGGGGTCGAGGGCGTCGTCATCGTCGACGGCAAGCTGCCGCACGCCGTTCTCGTCGAACTCTTGACCGACCACGGCGCGGGAACGCTGATCACCCGGTGAAGCGCGAACTCGACGTCAACGCTCCCAAGCTGCCGGGCGAAATCGCCCGGCGCTTTTCCCATGTGCGCACATGGGTGTTCGATCTCGACAATACGCTCTATCCGCCGGGCTCCGATCTCTGGCCGAAGATCGACCAGCGCATCACGCTCTTCATGGCACAATTGTTCGGGCTCGACGGCATGTCGTCGCGCGCGCTGCAGAAATATTACTACCAGCGCTACGGCACGACGCTGCGCGGCCTGATGAGCGAGCACGACATCACGGCGGAGGAATTCCTGTCCTTCGTGCACGACATCGACCGCTCCTCGCTGAAGCCCAATCATTCGCTGGCGCAAGGCATAGCGGCGCTGCCCGGCCGCAAGCTGATCCTCACCAACGGATCGCGCGAACATGCGATCCGCACGGCCGAGAAACTCGGCGTTCACGATCTCTTCGAAGACGTCTTCGACATTGTCGCCGCTGATCTCCTGCCGAAACCCTATGCGGAAACCTACGAGAAGTTCTTCGCGCGCCACGACGTCGATCCGAAGGGCGCAGCGATGTTCGAGGACATCGCCCACAATCTCGAAGTGCCGCATGCGCGCGGCATGGTGACGACGCTGGTCGTGCCGCGCTCCGAGGAAGAAGTGCAGCGCGAAGTCTGGGAAATCGCGACGGGCAGCGAACCGCATATCGATTTCGTGACGGACGATCTGGCGGCGTTTCTGGAGGCGGTGGTGGCAAGCGACGGGTCTGTCCCCTCCCCCCTTGAGGGGGAGGGCTAGGGTGGGGGGTCGCGAACTCCTGCGACATTTTTGGGCTTCGCCAATCTCGTGGGATTCCGCGACCCCCTCCCCCCTCCCCACTAGGGGGGAGCGAAGGCGCTTGCGTTTCGGGCTAGACTCGCTTTCACTGCGCTTCCAATTAACATGTTAAATAACGTCCGGAGGACATCATGGAACAGCACCGCGCCGCAGACGCGCTCGTCGAGACGCTGATCGCCAACGGGCTGGACACGATCTACGGCCTGCCCGGCGTCCACAACGATCCGCTGTTCGACGCCTTCTGGCAGAACCGCAACCGCCTGCGCTTCCTGCACTCCCGCCACGAGCAGGGCGGCGCCTATATGGCGTTGGGCGCGGCGCTCGCCACTGGCAAGCCGCAGGCTTTCGCCGTCGTGCCCGGCCCCGGCCTGCTCAACGCCGGCGCGGCGCTGCTGACCGCCTACGGCATGAACGCGCCTGTGCTGGCGCTGGTCGGCCAGATCCCGGCCGACCAGATCGACCGCGGCCTCGGCGCGCTGCACGAAATCCCCGATCAGGTCGGCCTTGCCCGCCACCTCACCAAATTCGCCGCTCGCATCGATGCGCCCTACGAAGCGGCGCCGCTTGCCGCGACCGCGCTCTCGCACGCGCTGTCGGGCCGCCAGCGGCCGGTCATCCTCGAATGCGCCATGGACGTCTGGGGCAAGCGCACGCCGGTGGCGGCGCCTGAAACGGCGCGGCCCCTGCGTCCGCCGGTCGATCCCGACACGGCCGAAAAGCTCGCGAAAATTCTGGGAAAAGCCAAGAAGCCGATGATCGTGGTCGGCGGCGGCGCGCTCGAGGCCAGCGTCGAAGTCACCGCGCTCGCCGAACTGCTGGAGGCGCCCGTCTATTCCTACCGGCGCGGCCAGGGCGTGGTGGACGGCCGCCACCGCCTCTACGTTTCCATGCCGATCGGCCATCGCCTGTGGGCGGATTGCGATGTCGTCATCGGCATCGGTACGCGCCTGCTGATGCCGCAGAACGAATGGGGCAGCGACACGGACCTGAAGATCCTCCGCATCGACATCGACCCGACCGAGCCCAATCGCTTCGCCAAGGCGGAAGCGGCGCTGGTGGCCGACGCCGCAGAGGGCGTCCGCGCGCTGCTCGAGCGACTGCCGAAGCACATGAGCAAGCGTGAAAAGCGCGACGACGAACTGGCCGGCCATCGCGCATGGTTCGCGCAAAAGATCGGCGCGCTGGAGCCGCAGCTTTCCTTCGTGCGCGCCATCCGCAACGCGCTGCCCGACGACGGCATCTATGTCGACGAGGTCACGCAGATCGGCTTTGCCGCGCGTCTCGCCTTCCCGACCTATGCGCCGCGCACCTTCCTGTCGCCGGGCTATCAGGACAATCTCGGCTGGGGCTATGGCACGGCGCTGGGCGTGCAGGCGGCCATGCCCGGCCGCGCGGTCATCTCGATCGCGGGCGATGGCGGCTTCATGTACCAGGTGCAGGAACTCGCCACCGCCGTGCAGCACAATCTGCCCGTAGTGGTCGTGGTGTTCGACAACAACGCTTTCGGCAATGTGAAGCTGCTGCAGAAGGAGCGGTTCGACAGCCATTTCATCGCCAGCGACCTGAAGAACCCGGACTTCTGCGCGCTTGCCGAAAGTTTCGGCGCCGCGAGTTTCCGCGCGAAGGACGCTGCGGAACTGGAGAGCGCGCTCAAGAAGGCCTTCGCGCTGCGCAAGCCCGCGCTGATCCATGTGCCCTGCGGCGAAATGCCGAGTCCCTGGCCGATGCTGCACATGGGCCGCGCGCGGGGGTGAGCGAGCGTGTCATCCCGGACGGCGGCGCAGCCGGCGATCCGGGACCCAGCAACCACAATCCCGCTCTGGTTCCCGGATCGGCCTTCGGCCGTCCGGGATGACAACACCCGACTCCCCGCCACAATCATGCCGCTTGGCCTGCGCGCCCATCTGTGGCATCGCTCCGCCTTTGGAACCGAAGGAACTCTTTCCCCGCCATGCTGCGCGTGATCGCCCGCTTCTTTGCCCTGCTACTGCTGGCCTCGGCCTTTGCCGCGCTGGTTGTCGACGGCACGAAGAGCATCGCCTCCGACACGCTGGTGGTCACGCCGCTCGGCCAGATCGCCGAGCAGCTGGCGCCCGCCAAATATCCGTTGCTGCAGCCTGCCATCGAGAACCGGCTCGGCCATTTCGCCTGGAAGCCGGTGACGACCTCGCTGCTGGCCCTGCCGGGCTGGCTGATCGCCGGCGCCTTTGGCGGCTTCCTGTTCGCCGCTACCCGCCGCCGCGTGGTCAGGGTCGGCTATTCGAGCCGCGGCTGACGCCTGTAGCTAACGGCCGGAGCTAACGGCAATGTGATTGCGGCGCGGCTGGCGGTTTGCCGCCGTTCTCCTACATTTGCTGCTCTGGAGGACACCCATGTTCATGCTGCGCAAACGTGTGGCGCTTCCCGGCGCTGCTCAGGCCCTGCCGGGCCGCCCTGATTCCATCCCGATGACCGCCCGTCACTATGTCTTCGACCGGGCCCTGAAGGGCCCCTATCCCGAAGGCATGCGCCAGGCCGTGTTTGCGCTCGGCTGCTTCTGGGGCGCCGAACGCAAGTTCTGGCAGCTGGGCGACGGCGTCTGGATCACCGCAGTCGGCTATGCCGGCGGCTACACGCCGAACCCGACCTATGAGGAAGTCTGCTCCGGCATGACGGCGCACACCGAAGTCGTGCGCGTCGTCTACGATCCCGCGAAGATTTCCTACGAGAAGCTTTTGAAGACCTTCTGGGAAAGCCACGATCCGACGCAGGGCATGCGGCAGGGCAATGATATCGGCACCCAATATCGTTCCGCGATCTATGCGGCCGATGACGCCGATCTTGCGACGGCGCGAGCCTCCGCCGCCATGTTCGGCAAGGAGCTCGCCGCGCGCAATTTCGGTCCGATCACGACGGAGATCGCCGCGGCGCCCGCCTTTTATTTCGCCGAGGATTATCACCAGCAATATCTCGCCAAGAATCCGGCGGGCTATTGCGGCCTCGGCGGCACAGGCGTGTCCTGCCCCATCGGCGTCGGCGCGCCGGCAGCGTAAGTCTGCTTGCGAAACTGCTGCTCCCCGTGCCATTTCTGGCGCGGGGAGTTTTCATGGCGATGAATAAAGTTGCGCGTACGTTGCAGACATGGCTGTTTTCCAGCCGGTGGCTGCTTGCGCCTTTCTATTTCTGCCTTGTCGCCAGCCTGATCGCCCTGCTCTTCAAGCTGGTGCAGCACGCCTCCCACATGGTCGCCACCATCATCGAGTCCAGCGAGTCGGCGGTCATTCTCGACATTCTCTCGCTGATCGACATGACGCTGGTCGGCTCGCTGATCGTGCTCGTCATTTTCTCGGGCTACGAGAATTTCGTCTCGCCGATCGACAACGACCAGCCCAAGCAATGGCCGGAATGGATGGGCGACATCGATTTCTCCGGCCTCAAGCTCAAACTCATGTCGTCGATCGTGGCGATTTCCGCGATCCAGCTGCTGCGCGCCTTCATGGATCTGAAGAACGCGACCGACCGCGACCTCATCTGGTCGGTGGGAATCCACCTCGCATTCGTTTTCTCCGCGCTTGTTCTGGCCCTGTCGGACAAGTTTTCCGACCACGGCCCGGCCAAGGGCGACGAACACTGAGATTGTTTCCAGCGGCGTGCAGAATGCGCCCCTGCCGCGTGCGAAACGTCACATAATCGCCATCCGCCTTGCGTCAGTTTGCTGGCCGGCTCACGATGCTGTCGTGAGATGCATCCCGCGCCGAAGCAACGGACGCGGAAGGGGGATTTATGGTCGAATTGTTTGGCCCGCGCGCCCGCGCGCGTGTCGCCGGCCGGTTGCCGGCGCTTCTGCTCCTGAGCGCAAGCCCCGCCTTCGCCCAATCCTTTGATTGTTCCAAAGCGTCTCCGCCGATCGAGACCGCGATCTGCGCTTCCACGGCGCTTCGCGCGCAGGACAATGCGCTGGCCGGCGCCTATGCCCGCGCGCAATATGCGCTGCGTGACGATGCGCATGCGCTCGATCTTCTCAAACAGGCGCAGCGCCAGTGGATTTCCGCCCGCAATCGCGATTGCGCGCGTGCGGGCGACAAGGTCGCCGACTGCCTGACCACGACCTACGCGACCCGCCTCGCCGAAATCGGCAAGGCGCTCGGCGCCCAGCAGACAGCCGGACAGGCGTCGCAACCGGTCGTGCAGCAGGCCGCGCAGCCGCAGGTCGCGCAAGCGCTGCAGGCTCAACAAGCGCTGCAGGCTCAACAATCGCCACAGGCCCAGCAATCGCCGCAGGCTCAACAAGCGCCGCAGCCGCAGCCTGCCGCGCAGCAACCATCGCCCGCGCAGTCACAAGCAACAGCGCAGCCCCGCCCGACATCCGTCACCGCGCCCGGCGCGCGCGTCGAGCCCGCGAGCGTGCCAGCTGACCGCGACGCCAGCGCGCTGATCATCGTGCCCGCGCCTGGCCGCTATTCCCTGCGTGCGGAAAGCGCGACAGGCGTCGCGATCCAGCTTGTCGACATGATGGCAGGTCCCGGCGACAGCGCGGGCGCCGCCGGCGCAAAGGACGGCCGACTCGACGTGCTGCTCGACAAGGGCGTCTACAAGCTGCGCACGACGGGCGCGAAAGGCGCGACGAAACCCGCAACGCTGAAAGCCGAAGCCTTCCGCGACGCGGCCCCGCCCGCGCTGCTCGCCTCCGACCCGCTGCAGCCGGGCGAACTCGGCGATCTGCAGCAGCGTTCCTTCTGGATCGACGTCGACAATTCCGGCCGCGTCGCGGTCGAGGCGCTCGGCCGCGCGCTGCAGGACCTGCGCCTGTGGCGCGATGGCGAAGAACTCGCCGATGTCAGGCCCGATATTGCAACAATCGAAGTCAAGCCGGGCCGCTCGATGAATCGCATCCGGCTCGAAGGCAAGGTCGAGCCCGGCCGCTATCTCGCCACCGCCTACGGCGGCGAAAGCGCGGTCTGGGTCGACAATGCGCCCGACAAGCCCTTCATGATCCGCCGTCTCGATAGTCGCAGCGTGGCCGCGGGCCTTGCCGAAGCGACCATCGGCGCCTTCGGCTCGCTGCGGTTCGAGGCGCCGGCGGATTTCGATTCCTTCCGCCTGGAAGTCGCCGATCCCGCGCCCGTGCGCATGATCGTCAGGCGCGGCGGCGAGACGCGCAACGTCGCACTCGCGAAGAACAGCCGGGACAATTTCATTGTCGCGACGCTTGCAGCGAGCAATCGCGCGCCGGCCATTGTCGAAGTCTCCGGCCTCGAAGGCCAGTCATTCCGCCTGCGCGCGCTGCGCGACACGCGCGACCTGCGCATATCCGCCGCAGGCCCGACGCAGGTGATCGTCGATGTCGCGGGCGAAGGCGGCGATGAAATTCCCGCCACCGCCATTCTCGTGCGCTTCGAGCAGAACAAGGCGCGGCTCGTCGCGTCTGATGCGCCGCGCATCGGGCCGGGACAGGCCTGGCGCAGACGCTTCAATCTGCGTGGTCCGAGCACGATCCTGTTCGAAATGACCGGCCCTGGCCCCGTCGCCATCCGCACGCAGGGCCCCGCCGCGCGCGCGGTGATCGAACCCGTGCTCGGCTCCACCCCGCCGCGCGCCGATGGCCGCACGCCCGGCCGCTATGATCTCGACGCGGGCATCTATGTCCTGCGCCTGACGCCCGCCGCCGGCGCGACAGGCGTATTCGATCTGACCCTCGGCCAGCCCGGCCAGCTGCCGGACATGATTCCTGCGCCCGCGCCGCGCACGGCGATGTCCCTCGGCCTGCACAATATCGAGCGCGGAGTCTCTTACGAAGCGATCGCCAACAGCGCGCCGGGCCTGCTGATCGGCATGCGCGCCGTTGCCTCGCCCGTGGACCTGTCGAAGGGTCCGATCGGTCTCTATCAGGGCCTGCCTGCGCCGCGCGCTGCGAGCGCGCCCGCGCCCGCGCCGCAGATTCAACCGGCCGTGCAGCAGCGCGGGGATGTTCGACCGCCAGCGGCGCCTGCCGTCGCGCGCACGCCCGCAGCATCAGCCAATGCGCCGCGACCGGCCAATGCGCAGGGCGGGCAACAGCGTCCACAGACCGCGCAATCGGCGCAGCCCGCGCCGCGCCCGCAGCCGGCGCAAATATCTCCGCAACCCGCCCCGCCGCCCGCAGCGCCCGCGCCTTCGGCCGACATCGTCGTGCAGGCGCGCGCGCCGCTCGGCGGCGCCATTCGCGTGCGCGACCAGAAGGGCGCCGATGTCGCCTTCGCGCAGTCGGACGAAAAGACCGAGAAGGACTCGCGCGTCTTCACGCTGCGCATACCTGCAACGACAGTCCCGCGCGCGCTCGAAATCGGCTGGTTCGCCTCGCCCCCGCCGGCGCAACCCGTACGTCCGCGTCAGCCCTTACAGACGATCGCAGCCGGCGAGCCTTTGAATTTCGATCTCAACGAAGGCCAGCGCCGCGAATTCCGGATCGAAGCGAAGGAAGGCGGTCTCTATCGCGTCGAGACGCTCGGCCGTCTCAAGACGGGCGTCACCATCGGCACCAACTTCCTGCCGCGCATGGGCGCCGGCGAGGACAATGGCGTCGGCCACAACGGCCTCGTGCAGACTTATCTGCGCGCAGGCTCCTACCGCGTCGCCGTGGCGGTCAAGGATTCGAGCGGCCGCCTTGGCCTCAGCGCCGCGCCCGCCGAAATGATCACGACCGGCGTCCTCTCACCCGGCGGCTCCGCGCGCGCGACGCTGACGCAGGGCCGCGGCGCGATCACGCCGATCGAGATCCGCGAGGCCGGCAATTACCGGCTCGACCTCTATGCGCTCGGCCGCGATCTCTCCGCGCGACTGGAAGATGCCGACGGCTGGCCGCTGACGGTTCCCGGCCCCCTGAAGAGCCTCGATATCAAGCTCGAGCCCGGCAAGTACCGTCTCGTGACGCCGCCGATCGATGTCGACGCGCGCATGGTCGCGCGCCTCATGCCGATCACGCCCGATGTCGCGCTGGAAGGGCACGGGCCGCACAAGCTCGGCTACGACGACTACAAGCTGCAATGGCGCGAGCCGCAGACCAAGGATGCCCCGCGCGCGCCCGACGTCTGGACCTTCGCATTGCAGGGCGACGCCAAGATCGATCTCACCATCACCGACGGCATGATTGGCGACATTGTCCGCGGCGAGAAGGAAGTGGTCGGTAAAGTCACGAAGGACCGGCCTTTCTCGGGCAAGCTTGCGCCCGGCGCCTATCGCGTCGAGGCGCGCGCCATCGGCCGTGACGACCGGCTCGACTACACGCTGGTGATGAAGTCCGCCGAATTGCAACCCGACGATTCCCGCTTCGTCGATCTCCCGGCCAATCTCGATTTCGTCATCGCCGAAGATCGCGTGGTCAATCTCACCTCCTTCGGCCGCAAGGATCTGAAGGGCGTGCTGCGCGACGCCAACGGCGCCATCGTCGAGCGGCTCGCGGGCCGCCAGAACGACTGGAACATCGCCATGTCGCGCCGTCTCTCCGCCGGCCGCTACACGCTCTCGCTGAGCGCGATGAAGGGAGAGGCGAGCGGCGACGAAGGGCCTGCCGAAAAATCCGAGGATGGCGAGGCGCGCACCGAGAGAACGGACGACAGCATCGAGGTGCGGCTCGCACTGCCGCAGGAGAAGGACGGCCCCGCGCTCGAGAGCGATGGCGCCGCCAGCGTCGCGGGCGCCGATGTCACGCGCTTCGCCCTGCCCGAAGCGCCGGCCGGTTCGCTGAGCATTGTCGCCGCGCGCGCGGCGTCCGAACTCGTCCTGTCCATCGAGCGGCGCGAGGTTGATGGAAGCTGGCGCGTTGTCGGCTTCGAGCGCGGCCAGACGCCGCTCATCGCCTGGCCCGTTGGAGCCGACAAGGCGCAATGGCGCGCATCCGTCTGGTCGATCGATGGCGCCGCTGCGCCGGTCGACATTGTCGCGCGCAACGTGACGCGCAATCCGCAGGATGCGGCGGGCGTGTCGCTCGAACCGCTCGATCTCGCTGCTGTCGGCCAGAAGCTGCGCGTCGGTCTTGCACGTGCAGCCTCTGCGGCGATCGTTGATCTCAAGACATCGAACGACCGACTTTATGCCGGCTCGCAGGATGGTCACGCGCTGACGCGCGCCGACGCAGGCGCGCTCGCTCCGCAATCCGAACGGCTGTGGTTCGTCGCGCGCGACGAGGCGCTCGACAAGGTCGAGGCGCCGGCGCTCGCATGGAGCGGCGACGCCATCGCGCTGGCGCTCGACGCCGGCGAAAGCGCGCTGGTGCCTGCACCGCAACCGGCCAGCGGTAAGGCGCGCGTCTGGCGCGCGGCTTCTGCCTTCGGCCAGCCCGGCCTCGACGCCGGACGCGGCATGGCGGTCGGCGACAATGTCGCGGTGGCGCTGTCAGGCGCAAAGCCGTTGCGTGTGTGGAACGCGGGCGGCCAGGATTCGCTGCGCGTCGATCTCGAATCGATCGACTTGGCCGTCGCGGCAAAGCGCGCCGCGACCGGCGAGGCGTCGCTGCTGCTGCCGCCGTTGACCGCGCAGCCCGTCACGCTCGGCGCGGGCGACAAGAAACTCGACCTCGATCTCGGCGCAGGAACGGCCGCCTTCGCAGCGCCCGGCGAAAACGATGCGCTGGCCGTGCAGGCATCCAACGCCGCGCTGTCGCGGTCGATGGGGTCGAACGCCAGCGAAATCTGGCTGGTCAATCTCTCGAACAAGCCGCAGCCCGTGCGCGTCGCTGCAACGCCGACAAAGATCGACGGCGTCGCGCTTGATAAAATCGCCAAACGCTTCTTCGGCGCGGCGGGATCGTCGGCGCTGCATGTCGAGGCGCAGAAGGGCGACGTGCTGCGCGTGGAAGGCGCGGAGGCGACCCTCGTCTCGAAATCCGGCCGCGTGTTGCGCGGTTCGACGCTCACGCTCGACGGCCCCGGCGATGTTTCATTGTCCTATCAGCCGGGCCTCGTCGCAGCCTGGCTCGAACGCGCTGGCGCCTCGGCTTGGCCGAAGGCGCAGGCGCGCGCCGTGACCACGCCCACTTCGATCAAACTCGAAGGCCCGGGTATGGCCTTTGCGCTGAAACAGGACAGACCGCAGCTGATCGGCGTTTCCACCAGCGCGCCGGTCGTCGTCATGCTCGAGCAGAACGGCAATCGCGAATTGAAGCTTTACGCGTCTGGCGCCGACTTCCGCCGCTATGTCGCGGCGGGCGACGCGACGCTCACCATCTATTCGCCGCATGACGGACCGCTCGGCGGCGCGCTCGACCTGTCGTCCTCGCCGGTCATCCCTGCCAAAGAAGGCATGGGCGACGCTGTCGCGCTCGCGCCCGGCGCCAGCGTTCTGTTCGGCTTCGAGGTGAAGAAGGCATCCGAGATCGGTATCGGCCTGCGGGCCGACCCCGATCGCGCCGAAGCGCGCCTGATGGACGAGAGCGGCAAGCTGCTCGGCACGGGCGTATCGCAGATCCGCAAGCTGACGCCCGGGCGCTACATTCTCGAAGCGCGCATGCCTGTCGATGCGCCCGCAGCGACAGTGCAGCCCGCGCTGATCGGGCTCGACCCGCCGCCTGCCGGCCCGCCGCCCGAAGAGATCGAGAAATATCTCGGCCTCGCCGGCAGCACCGGCTTCAAGCCCAACGCCAACACAACCCAGCCCCGCTGAGATGAGACACATGAACCGCTCTTGCCTCGCGCTCCTCTCCGCCACAGCCGGCCTTGCCGCGCTGACGCAACTGGCTTTCGCGCAAGCCGACAAAAAGCCTGCGCCCGCAAAGCCGCAGCCCGCTGCAGCGGCGGCAACGCCCGCGCCCGCTGCGCCGGAATTCCCGACCGACAGGCTCGTGCGCGCCGACGGCGCGCGCGTCGTGCCGGACAAGTTTTTGCGCGCATGGGATCCCATCACGATCTTCATCGATGCGGATACCGGGCCTGCAGGCGGCGGACCGGAAGACAGGCCCGAACGCGTCGTGACCATGTCGCCGAAGATCGCCGGCGAATGGCGCTGGGTCGGCGCACGCGCGCTGCAATTCCGTCCCGCCGAACCCTGGAAGGCGCTGCAGCGCGTCGAGCTGAAGACGAAGGACGCCCGCGCGAAACTCGTCGCGCTGCTGCCTGCGCCGGAATCGACGTCTCCCTCCGATGGCGCCGATCCCGTGACCGATCTCGACCAGATCGCGCTCACGTTTGCGGAGCCGGTCGACATGGCCGCGCTTGCGCGTCTCATCTCCGTCGAATTGCGCAAGGCGCCGGGCGTCTCGCCCGAGGGCGCGCAGTCGCTGGGCGCGCGCGACTTCGACATTCGCCCGCTGGAGCGCGCCAAGCGCGACGACAAGCAGACGTATGTCGTGCGCTTCAAGAATTCCATTCCTGATGGGCGTGTGGCCGTGCTGCGTCTGAAACTGTCGGATGAGCCCGGCCTCGACGATCCGATTTTCGAATTGCGCGCGCGCACGGCGGCGCCCTTCACAGTCAACGACGCCGATTGCGGGCGCGGCTGGAGCGGCTCGAAGCGCGACGATGTGCTGCAATGCGCCTCCGTCGGCGCCGACAGCGACGCCGGCGCCGATGATGAGAAGCCCTCCTACCAGGCTGCGCCGAAACGCCGGCTGACGCTAAGCTTCTCGGCGACGCCGGAAAAGCTGGACATCCTGCGCGCGCGAGATGCGTTGCGTATCACGCCGGCTGTCGACGATCTCTCCGTCGAGCCGGACGGATTGCGTCTGAAGCTCACCGCGCGTTTCCTGTCGGATCGCGTTTACGAGATCGCGCTCGCTGAAGGCGCATTGGCGGATCAGCGCAAGCGTCCGCTCGCCGAAAACTGGTCGCAGAAATTCTCGTTTGCGACCGACAAGCCGTCCATCTCCTGGGACGCAGGCTCGGGCATCGTCGAGCGCCTCGGCCCGCAATTCCTGCCGCTGCGCGGCCGCGGCTACGATCGCGCCGATGTCCGCGTGCACGCCATCGATCCGCTGTCGCGAGATTTCTGGCCCTTCCCCGGCGACGGCGTCGAAACAGAGGATGCATCCGCCCCGCCGCTGCCCGGCAAGGAGCCGCGCGCGTGGAAAGACGCGGCGAATGCCGAAGCCGACGCGATCGCCGAGCGCATCAAGGCGCTGGGCTCGCCCGCGATCTCGACGCTGGTGCAATTGCCGATCCGCCGCGGCGGCGTCGACGCCAAGTTCGGCCTCGACATGAAGGCGAATTTCGCGAAGGTCGCCGGCAACGAACAGCCCGGCGCCTATCTCGTCGGCCTGCGCGCGACCGATGGAACCAAGCGCCGCTGGCTGCGCGTGCAGGTGACGGATTTGTCGCTCGCCGCAGTCGAGGAACTGAAGACCGTCCGCTTTGTCGTCACGGCCCTGTCGAGCGCGGCGCCGGTGGATGGCGCGCAGATCAGGCTGGAAGGTCTCAAGGACGAAAAATTCGTCACGCTCGCGCAGGGCGCGACCAATGCGAAGGGCGAGTTCGCCTGGAACCTCGACAAGCGCGAGGAAGCCGACATCAAGCGCATCGTCGTCACCAAGGGCCTCGATACGCTCGTTCTGTCGCCGGACGAAGCGCCATCGCAATATGCGAAGGAAAACTGGAGCAAACCCGAGGATGGCTGGCTCGACTGGACGACGAGCCCGGAGACGGAGCGCAAGCCGCTCGCCAGAAATCTCTGCCATGTCTTCACGGAGCGCCCGATCTACCGGCCCGAGGAGCCCGTGCATTTCAAGGGCTATGTGCGCGACTATCTCGGAGGGAAACTCTCGCCTGCGAAAAAGGGTGGCGTGCTCGTCGTCAATGGTCCCAACAATCAGGAATGGCGCATCCCGGTGAAGGTGGATGCGATCGGCGGCTTCTATCACAAGTTCGATGTCGCCACGCCCGCGACGGGCGACTACACCGCCAAGTTCGAACCGGATGGGGCCAAGCCCAAACCAAAGAAGGAAGAGGGCGAGGAAGCCGACAGCGATTCCAGGAAAGGCGACAAGGACGCGATCTCGGTCGAGGACGGCGGCGATGGTACGAAATCCGCCGCCGAACAGCCTGATGGCGAGAGCGAGACTGCGCAGGCAGACGACGGCCCGCAGACCTGCGGCGAGACCGCCTTCAAGAAGGAAGCCTATCGCCTGCCGACCTTCGAGGTCATGCTCAACGCGCCGCAGAACGTGCCGCTCGACGGCCAGTTCTCGGTCGATCTCGTCTCGCGCTATTTCGCGGGCGGCCTCGTTGCCGAGCGTCCGGTCAAATGGCGCGCGGCGCAATTCCCGCACGTCTGGTCGCCGCCCGGCCGCGAGGGCTTCCTGTTCTCGACGGATTCGCGTTTCTCCGGCGAGGCCAAATTCAAATCCTCGCCCGTGCTCGAACGCGATGGCCGCACAGATAGCGGCGGCGCCGCGCGCATGACCTTCGACACGACAATCGAGCCGACAGCGCAGCCGCGCCGCTACTCGATCGAGGCGACGGTCACGAGCGACGACGACACCGAGGTGCGAAATGTCGTGAACATCATCGCGACGCCGCCATTCGCGCTGGGCGTGAAGACGCCGCGCTATGTCGAAAAGGCCGGCGCCATCGAGCCGCAGATCATCGCGGTCGACGGCAAGGGCGATACGGTCGAAGGCCTCGAGATGAACGTACGCTTCATCAAGCGCAACTGGGTCTCGACGCTGCAGGCGAGCGACTTTTCGCAAGGCGCTGCGAAATACGTGACGCAGACGATCGACGACACGCTGATCGAGCGCAAGGTCACCAGCATCAAGGACGCGCAGAAGCTGTCTTTCGAGGCGAAGGAAGCCGGCGTCTATCTCGTGCAGGTCGAGGCCTACGACAAGATCGGCCGGCGCCAGCAGGTCAGCATCGACTTCTTCGTTGGCGGCCAGTCGCCCGTCACCTGGGCGCGCGCCCCCTCGCAGACCGCGACCGTCACGGCCGACAAGGAATCTTATGCGCCCGGCGAGACCGCGACGCTCGTCGTGCAGTCGCCATTCCAGAAGGCGCGCGCGCTCGCCATCGTGGAGGAGCCCTCAGGCGTCAACCGCTACGACTGGATCGACATCGACAACGGCTTCGGCCGCTACACGACGACGCTCGCGAAGGAGGAAATGCCGAAACTCGCCGTGCATTTCCTAATCATGCGCGGCCGCCTGCCCGACACGGCGCCGAATTCTTCCGCGCCGTTCGACCAAGGCAAACCCGTGACCATCGCCGCCACCAAATGGGTGACGGTGACGCCGGTGCAGAACATCGTCAACGTCAAGCTCGACGCGCCCGGCAAGGCGCGGCCGGGGCAGGAGGTGGAAGCAACCATCACGCTGACCAACGAGAAGGGTGCGCCGCTGTCTGGCGAAGCGACTTTCTGGATGGTCGATCAGGCGGTGCTGTCGCTCGCCAAGGAACGCCGCCTCGATCCGCTGCCGGATTTCATCGTCGAACGTCCGACGACGATGGCGGCACGCGACACGCGCAACATGGCCTTCGGTGTGCTGCCGCTCGAAGAAATTCCCGGCGGCGATGCGGGCCTCGACGAATGGGGCGCGGAGACAAATATCTCCGTGCGAAAAAATTTCACGCCTGTGCCGATCTATCTGCCGGGCGTGAAGATCGGCGCCGATGGCGTCGCCAAGATCAAAATCAAGCTGCCTGACACGCTGACCGTGTTCAAGCTGCGCGCCAAGGCGGTCAGCGGTCCCGACCGCTTCGGCTTCGCGACCGGCGAAATGCTGATCCGCCAGGCGCTGGTCGCGCAGCCCGCGCTGCCGCGTTTCGTGCGGCCGGGCGACGCCTTCGACGCGGGCCTGATCGCGCGTGTCGTGGAAGGGCCGGGCGGCGCAGGCCGCGCGACATTTGCCGCCGACGGCGTGAAGCTCGCGAGCGCCGAACAGGCCTTTGCCTGGGACGGCGGCAAGCCCATGCGCATCGAGTCGAAAGCGAGCGTGGGCGAGGATCGCATCGATCCGGTGAAGCTCACCTTCGGCGTCACGCGCGATGCCGACAAGGCGCGCGATGGCGTCGAACTCACTCTGCCGGTGAAACCCGACCGCGCGCCCGTGCGGCGCTACGAAATGGTGGATATTCCTGCGGGCGCCTCGAAGACGCTGGCGGCAGCGCCGGCCGACGTGCGTGCGGGAACCTTCCGCCGCACGCTCGCGCTCGCCGCCGATCCCGCCATTGTCAGGCTGATCGCGGGTCTCGACGCCCTGATCGAATATCCCTACGGCTGTACCGAGCAGCGCATCTCGCTGGCGTCTGCGGGCGTCGCGCTCAAGAACTTCACGCCGATCATGTCGGCTGTGGGGCTCGACAAGCGTATTGGTCAGGACGTGAAGAACACGGCCGTCGCGATCGATCAGGCGATCGACTCGGATGGACTCGTCGCCTTCTGGCCGCGTGCGAAAGGCAATGTGTCGCTGACGGCCTGGGCATACTCGTTCCTCGTCGCCGCCAAGCGCGCGGGCGAACCGGTCGATGAAAAGTTGACCGAGCGGCTGGCCAACGTGCTGAAACTCGCGCTGCGGTCAGACTATCCGCGCCTGATGGGCGGACAGGAATTGCGTGAGCGTGTGGAAGCGCTGACGGCGCTCGCCGATGGCGGCAAGCTGGATGAATCCTATGTCGCCGAGCTCGCGCGCCGCGCCGATTTCATGGCGCCGGTCAGCGTCGCGGAAATGGCCTCGGCCGCCACGCGCGCGCCCAACGTCGATCGCCGCACCGTCGCTTCGCTGCTCGAAACCATGTGGGGCCGCGTCAAGATCGTGTCGCGCAACGGCGCGCCGGCCTATGGCGGCATCGCTGGCGACAGCGACGATCCGCGCATCCTTCCCTCGGAGGCGCGCAGTCTTGCGGAGATGACCCGCGCTGTCGCGCTCGGCGCGCCGGACGATCCGCGCTTCCCCGTGCTGCGCGACGGCCTGATGCGGCTTGGCGAAGGCGACGGCTGGGGCTCGACCAATGCGACATCGGCCGCTGTGCGCGCGCTCGCCGCCGCCTGGCGCCGACCGCTCGCACCGATCACGCTGACCCTGTCGGAAGGCAGCGCGGTGAAGGCGCTCACGCTCGACGCGAACAATCCGGTGCTGCGTGTCGTCAGCGAAGCGCCCGGCGCGGTTGCGCTCGCCAATACGAGCAAGGAGGCGATCGTCGTGCTTGTCGATACGCGTTACGAGTCGAGCGAGCCCGGCGCAAAGGCGCAGGCCTTTTCGAACGGCTTTGCGCTCTCGCGTTCGCTGGCGAAGGTCGTTCCCAATGCGCCGCCGGAAAAGTTGACGGCAGGCGCGGATGGCGCGATTGCAGTCAAGGTCGGCGATGTCATCGAGGAGACGGTCGAACTCGTCAATCCGCAGGACCGCACGCATGTCGCGATCGCGCTGCCGCTTGCGGCAGGTTTCGAGCCGATGAATCCGAACCTCGCGACCGCGCCCGCCGAAGCGCAGCCATCGTCCGCGCCGACGCTCAGTCCCACATGGACCTCCTTCGGAGACGACCGCGTCTTCTACGCGTACGATTCCCTGCCCAAGGGCAACTACCGCTTCGTCTATCGCGTGAAGGCGCTGATCTCAGGGACTTTCACGCAGCCGCAGGGTCTCGCGGAGACGATGTATCAAAAGGGCCTGCAGGGCGCGAGCGCAGGAGCGCGGATTGTCGTTGCGCGGTGACGAGGGCGAGGCGCGCGGGCGCCCCTACCTCCCCTTCACGGGGAGGTCGGACGCCGCAGGCGTCCGGGTGGGGCCCAAGCGGCTGGGCGCGCTCTTCGCAGCATTGGCGTGGCGGCGCGAGCCCCACCCGACCTCGCTCCGCGAGGCCACCCTCCCCATGAAGGGGAGGGAGGGCGCGAGACGATCGCGGTCGCGTAGTGTTGCAATTGCGGCGATAGCATCGACGTTTATCGCCGCAACCGCCCTCGCAACTACGTCCCTTTCCCGCGCCCACCTCACCGCGCCAAAGCCCACGCTCATTGTCACCGACCGCAACAGCGCCTTCATGACGCAGGTCTCGTTCGCGGAAGACCGCAATTCCGCCGACTATGGCTACTGGCCGCTCGAACGCGCGCCGGATCGCGTCGTGCGCGCCACGCTGGCGCTGGAGGACAAGCGCTTCGCCGATCACATCGGCGTCGATCCGCAATCCGTCGCGCGCGCGCTGTGGAAGAATGCGCGGGGCAAGGGACAGCGTTCCGGCGCGTCCACCATCGCCATGCAGATCGCGCGCATGCAAAACCCCGCGCCACGCAATCTTCTGAACAAGACGGTCGAGGCCGCAACCGCGGTGGCGCTCACCGCGCGCCATGGTCGCGAGGCGCTGCTGGCGCATTATCTGCGGCTTGTTCCCTATGGCAACGGCAGTCACGGCATTGCGCACGCCGCGCGCTTCTATTTCGACAAGCCCGTCGAGGATCTCTCCTGGGCGGAAATTGCGCTGCTGTCGGCCGTGCCGCAATCGCCGACGCGCATGAATCTCTTGAAGCCCGACGGCATGAACCGTGCGATCCGGCGCGGCCAGCGCGCGCTGGAGGAACTGGCGCGGCAGGGCGTGATCACGCCGCTCGAATTCGTCGACGCCAAAAAGCAGCTCGCCCGCATGCATACGCCGCGTACGTTGCGCCGGCCAGACGCGCTGCATGTCGCGCTGCTCTACGAACGTCTCGCACGCGAGGGCAAGATTGCGCCGGCGACGCAATACGATCCGCGCGTGCGCGCAACGCTCGATCTCAATCTGCAGACGCAGGCGACGAAGCTCGCGCGAAAATATCTCGCGCCCTGGCGCGACGCTGGCGCCGAGCAGGCGGCCGTCATCATCGTCGAGCGCGGCAGCCGCGAGATTCTCGCGCGCGTCGGCTCGACCGACTATGCGGACAAGCACGCCGGCGCCTTCGATTTCACGCGCGTGCAGCGCTCGCCGGGCTCGACGCTGAAACCCTTCCTGTTCGCGCTGGCGCTGGAACGCGGCGCGATCCGGCCGACCGACATCATGGCCGACCTGCCCGAAGGCGCGTCCGGCGTGAACAATGCCGACGGCATGTTTCTGGGGCCGCTGTTGCCGCGCCAGGCGCTCGCCAATTCGCGCAATGTGCCCGCAACCAATCTGCTGAAGCAGACGGGCCTCGAAACCAATTTCCGCTTCCTGCATGACCTCGGCCTGCACAATGTCGAAGCGCCTGCCGAGAACTTTGGTCTGTCGATGGCGATCGGCTCGCTGCCGACGAATCTCGAAAATCTGGTGCGCGCCTACGCAACGCTTGCGGAGGACGGCAAGCTCGCCGATCTCGTCTACGCGAAAGACCAGCCGCAGCGCGATGCGCGGCGCCTGCTGTCGGTCGATTCCGCGCGCCTTGTCACGGCGTTCCTCTCCGATCCCGTCGCGCGCCTGCCGAGTTTCTCGCGCTACGGGCCGACCGAGTACAATTATCCCGTCGCTTTGAAGACCGGCACATCGCAGGGCTATCGCGACGCCTGGATCGTCGCCTTCTCGGAAAAGGTCATCGTCGGCGTCTGGGTCGGGCGCGGCGACGCGGGCCCGATGAAAAACGTCAGCGGCGCAACCGCGCCGGCGCGCATCGCGCATGGCATACTCGACGCCATCCATCGCGCGAAGCCGGGCGACATCACCGGCGGCCGCTTCCCGCCACCGCCCGGCCGCGTCGCGGTCGATATCTGCGCCACCAGCGGCAAGGTCTCGACAGGCGCCTGCGGACAGACGCTGACCGAATGGGTGCGCCCATCCGAAATGCCGGCGCTTGCCGAGGCCATCGAGACGCCTGCGCCGATCCTGCGTGGCTGGGCGCGCGAAGAAGGTTATCGCATCGCCGAGCCGGCTGCCGCCAACGGCGAGGTGAAGCTGATCGTCTCGACGCCGGAAAACAACAGCCGCATCTGGACCAATCCCGAACAGCCGGCCTCGCTCAATCGCCTGACTCTGAAGGCGCGCGTCGAACCGCGCGTCGAGCAGATCGTCTGGTATGTCGATGGCGAGCCCTTCGCGATCACCGATCCGGACAAGCCGGTCTACTGGCCGATGAAACCCGGCGCGCATCGCATCCAGGCGCGGCTGCCGCTGCAGACCGGCGCGTCGAAGGCGGTGCATGTGACGATTGAATAGGGCGCGGCGTGGCCCCCTCCCCAACCCTCCCCCGCTGCGCGGGAGAGGGAGCAGATTCGGCGCTTCATCAACTCTTGGATCACGAATGCCGGCCATCCCCTCTCCCGCGGAGCGGGGGAGGGCAAGGGAGGGGGCGTTGCGACCATCAGAAATCTCTGTCGCCTTCCCGATTCCAGCCTATGATCCTGTCCGACAAGAATAATGGAGAGGAAACATGGCCGATCTTATCGAATCCTTCGACAACGGCGTTCTTTCGATCGTCTTCAACCGCCCCGAGCGCAAGAACGCGCTAAGCGGCGAAATGCTCACGATGCTGAATGCGGCTTTGCAGCGTGCGGCGCTCGATCCGCAGGTGCGCTGCGTGCTGCTGTCCGGCGCGGAAGGCTCGTTCTGCGTCGGCGGCGACGTGAAGGGGTTTGCCGCCGGCGGCGGCGCGGGCGGCGGCCTGCCGATGGACCAGCGCGCGGCGACCCTGCGCCAGTCTATGGAAGCCTCGCGCCTGCTGCACGAGATGCCCAAGCCCTGCATCGCGGCGATCGAAGGCGCGGCGGCCGGCGCCGGCCTGTCGCTCGCCATGGCCTGCGATATCCGTATCGCCGGCGAGAGCGCGAAGATCACCACCGCCTTCGCGAAGGTCGGCCTGTCGGGCGATTTCGGCGGCACCTATTTCCTGTCGCAGCTCGTCGGCCCCGCCAAGGCGAAGGAACTCTATCTGCTGTCGCCGGTGCTCTCGGGCAAGGAGGCCGCCGCCATGAACATCGTCAGCCGCGCCGTGGCGGATGCGGATGTGCTGAAGGAAGGGCGCGCATTGGCGCGGCAGATGGCGGACGGACCGACCGTCACCTACGGCCTCATCAAGAAGAACTTCGTCGCAGCCGAAGCCGGTACGCTGAAGGCGGCTCTCGATGCCGAGGCGATGCATCATTCGCTGGCGTCGACGACGGACGATCACAAGGAAGCCTCCAAGGCTTTCGTCGAGAAGCGCAAGCCGGCCTTCGTGGGGCGCTGACAGATGGCGCCCTATCTGCGCTTCCGTCAGGTCTGTCTCGTCGCCCCGGCGCTGGAGCCGGTGGCGAGCGACCTTTCCTTCATTCTCGGGCTCGACGTCTGTTTCCGCGATCCCGCGGTCGGTAAATACGGGCTCGAGAATGCGCTGTGGTCGGTCGGCGACATGTTCATCGAGATCGTCGCGCCGACGAAAGAGGATACGGCGGCGGGCCGTTTTCTCGCGCGCTCGAAGGGCCATGGCGGCTATATGGCGATCTTCGATTGCGACGATCCGCGCGCGCGTGGCGCGCATGCGGAGAAGATCGGCGTGAAGAAGATCGTCGATCATGTGCACGGCGCCTATACCGGCGTGCAATTGCATCCGCGCGATTGTCGCGCCGCGATGATCGAGTTCAACCATACGCAGGGCGGCGATGTCGACGCGAACAATTACGCGCCGGCGGGAACCGACTGGACGAGGCATCGCCGCAGTGACCAGTCGCACCGGCTGTTGTCGATCGATGTCGAGACGCCGGATCCGGCAGGGCTAGCGGCCCATTGGGCCGCCATAATCCAGGTTCCGGCGATCGCGGATCGCGATGGCGCGCCCGCGCTGCGCTTTGCCGAGGCCGACATTCGCTTCACCCCGGTCACGAATGGCGACGGCGAATGTATCGGCGCGATGACATTCGCCTGCGCCGATCCCGCGGGCGTCCTGCAGCGCGCCAATGCGCGCGGCTATGCGCCGCATTCCGGCGCGTTTCATCTGTCGGGCGTGCGGATGCGGCCTGTGGCGGGGTGAATTGGGACCGCGAGCCTTCAGGCTCGCCATGTTGACGCGACTGCGAGCCTGAAGGCTCGCGGTCCACTCACGTCAGCGCCGCGCCTTTGCGCTCCGGAATGCACGTCCATAGCGCGACAAGATCGATCACATAGATGATGGCCAGCAGGGCGATGGCGACCGAGAAGGAATAGCTTGCCGCCAGCGACAGCAGCACGATCGGTCCGAAGCCGCCGACGCCGCGCCCGAGGTTGAACAACACGTTCTGCGCGGTGGCGCGCGCTTCCGTCGGATAGAGTTCGCTCATCAAGGCGCCGTAGCCGCCGAGCATGCCGTTGACGAACAGCCCCATAACAGCGCCGCCGATCAGAAGCGCGTTTTCGCTTGTCAGTTGCGAATAGGCGAGCACGGAGACAATCGCGCCGAGCATGTAGGCGGTGAACACCGGCCTGCGGCCGATACGATCGGCGAGCTGGCCGAACAGCCAGATGCCGAAGGCCATGCCCAGCACGGTGACGAGCGTCCAGGCAACAGATTTCGTCAGGCCGAACTTGAACTGGTTGGCGAGATAGTTCGGCATCCAGATCATGATGCCGTAATAGCCGAAGTTCTGGACCGAGCAGAGAATGAACATGCCGAGCGAAATGCGCGCGGTTTCTCCGTCTTTCACCAGGAGTCCTATCGGCAGCGCGCTCTTGGAAGCGCGGATTTTCTCGATGAAGCCTTCGGGTTCGCCGACGGTGCGGCGGATCAGGAACGAAACCAGCGCGGGCAGGAGGCCCAGCAGGAACATGCCGCGCCAGCCGATGATCGGCTTCAGGAACACGGTGGCGAGGCCCGCCACCAGCACGCCCGCCTGCCAGCCCAAGCCCACATAGGACGAGGCGCGCGCGCGTTGCGACGGCGGCCAGGCTTCGGCCACCAGCGCCATGCCGATGCCGAATTCGCCGCCGAGCCCGAGGCCCGCGATCGTGCGGTAGAACAGAAGGTCCCAATAGCCCTGCGCCAGCGCGCAGAGGCCGGTGAAGACCGCGAAGATCAGGATCGTCCAGGTCAGCACGCGGATGCGGCCGTATTTGTCGGACAGCATGCCGAACACGATGCCGCCGACGACAGCGCCGACCAGCGTCATCGTCACCAGCGAGCCGCCCTGCGCGGGCGTCAGGCCGAGATCCTTGTTGATGTCGCCCAGCATGAAGCCGAGGATCAGCAGGTCGAATCCGTCCATGGCATAGCCGACGGCAGACGCGATCAGCGCCTTTCGCGCGTAGCTGTCGGGTTCGTCGGTGATGACGGCGGCTGTCATGGCGGGCTCCAGATAGGGACCGCGAGCCTTCAGGCTCGCTTTCGCCAGACAATGCGAGCCTGAAGGCTCGCGGTCCAGTC
>Ga0209023_10000752_pt1 | contig 46563 bp, 34 predicted proteins | sample LakOneMetagenome_FD_187468 | JGI IMG/M metagenome (GOLD analysis project Ga0209023, IMG submission 187468) | Freshwater and sediment microbial communities from Lake Erie, Canada (SPAdes) (version 2) | ecosystem: Environmental > Aquatic > Freshwater > Lentic | place: Lake Erie, Canada...
GCGAGACGGTCTTCGATCTCATTGAGGCGTTCGGGCGAGAATTCGAGACGCGAGCGAAAATCGCGGGTAGTGATCGCCAGCTCTTCGATCACCGCCTGAGCGGACTTGAGGCCTTCGTCGTACTCGCGAAATCCCGAATCGAACTCGGCAAGCTCGGCGATCTTTCTTGCAGCGAGCTCGAGTGTCGAGACGGTGGACTCGTCATTGTCGTAGAGCAGTTTGTAGGCGTCTTCGCTGAGCGAAGAGAGTTTTTCTACGTTATTAAGCCGCCGTTTTTCTTCCTCCAGCGAATCGTCTTCGCCGAGTTGAGGCGATACGCGTTTTATTTCCTCGACCTGAAAACGAAGTATATCGAGCAGTTGCAGCTTTTCCGACTGATCCTTTTCGAGAGAAGAAAGCTCGCTTTTGATCGCGGCCCATGAAGTGTAAGCTTCGGCAACACTTGCCAACAATTTAGCGTTATCAGCGAAATTGTCGAGCATCGAGACGTGCGACGAGACGTCATAGAGCGACGCCTGTTCGCCCTGGCCGTGGATATCGACGAGAAAGGTCCCGATCTGTTTCAGCACGCCTTGTGTGATGAGCTGATTGTTGACGAAAATGCGGTTTTTCCCAGCCTGCGAGAGTTCGCGACGGACGATCAGCTCGTTTTCGTCAGCGTTTATCTCGATACCGCATTCGTCGAAAACCGTGGCGAGTTCATCGTTTACTTCGATCGAAAATAACCCTTCGATCTGAGCAGACGGTTCGCCCTCTTTGATCAGATCGCTCGAAACGCGTGTTCCGGTCAACGCACCCAAGCTATCCACAATGATCGATTTACCCGAGCCTGTTTCCCCGGTCAACAGGTTGAGCCCGCTGCCAAATTCGACGGCGAGATCATCGATCAAAGCGATATTTTTGATCTTGAGCAGCGTTAACATTTTCTATCTTATCTTTGGCACCACGCCTTCGCCCTTGACCCATTTGCCCTGCGAAAAAATTGCGTCAGGCGGGAACATTTTGTCGAGATCGGCAGACGTCCAATCGATCACACGCCCTTTCCGGTAGAAACTGAATTCCGCAAGATCGCCCGGACGGATCGTACGAAATCGCTGGAGGGTGACAAACCCGGCGGTGTCATATTCGTCGAGTCCAGTTAAGGCTCCGATGACGCCGACATTTCTGATCGTGTTTGTCACACCAAAACTCGCCCGTCGCCGCACCGTCGCGGCGGCGATATCGCCGACAGGTTCAACAGTGGTGCCGTTTACAGTGTTTACATTTCTGAATATTAGATCGGTAAGGCTGCCTGAGCCATTTTCCGGCAACGACAAATAAGGCTGCGGGCTTTGTGTTTTCTCGCTGGCGGTCGCGATCGAATTTAGTGCAGTGACAAACGCGACAAAGTTCATCTTGACCAAAAACATCTCGTCCTTGCCATGAAGTGCTCCGGTTTCGATCAGGATAACCGGCGTTCCCCATGCTGAAAAATTATCACCGAAAGCGGTCGAGGTGAATTCGTCGCCGTATTTGGCGATGTTTCCCGCAATGAATGTATTTAGGGAGTCTACCATCGCCGAAGTGACCCGCAGGTTGCGTTCGTGCCCGTCATTTGTAGTTTTCGCGGCGTCGCCATATACGACAAGGAAGGAGATCGCGGCCTGTTTAGGGATGTTGCCCGCAGTTGTCAGAGACTGTTGGTTGTGCAGGTTGAAACCGATCGCCGGATTCCAGTTGTCGCGAAGTTGTTTTAACAAGCGAGCTTCGGGAGTTTTCAGATCGACGGCATCGCGGTTGATGTCTATGTCCTGTAGATTGCGGCGTTTATATACTTCGGCACCGTCGGGATTGAGCATCGGTACGGCTCGGATCGTTAGTTTTTCTTCGATGTTCTTGACCCAGTCTTTGTTTCGATGCGTCTGAAAATACGCGAGCATGTCGATAAGCGAAGACGTCGCCGTGGGCTCGTCGCCATGCATTTGCGACCACATAAAGACCTTTATCGGGCCGCGTCCGAATTCGGTCTGATAGATCTCGCGACCGGCTCCGCTGCGGCCTACTTCATCGATCTTGAGGCCGAGCTTTTTCAGCTTTTCAATATAAGCTTTTAGATCGCTGTGGCGCACGTCGGACGGAAAGATCGTTGAAATATGATCTTTGTCCCAAATTGCGGCGAGATCCTTTGGCGATTGGGCGTAAGCGTTCATCATTGAGACAAACAGCAAGATAAACCCGACTGTTTTCATAGTCTTAAGATAAACCGTCTTAACGTCATACATCAAACATTGGACGCAAAAACCGGGCTAGTGACTCGCCGAAGAAGACACTCGTTCGTAAAGTGACTCCGTCGCCGATACCATCCGGTCGAGCGAATAGCGTTCACGTGCCTTTCTCCCCAGTTCGAGTCCGATCTCGCGGCATCGCGTTCGGTCGGAAACGAGGGCGGCTATTGAGTTTGCCATTGCCAGCGGATCATGGACCGGGACGATCAGCGAGCCGTCGGACAGCAGATCCTCAGCACCTTTTGTAGCGGTGGCGATAACGGCGGTGTGATTCGCCATTGCCTCAAGAATCGCGAGGCCGAAACTCTCCGAATGCGAAGGCGAGACAAATACGTCGAGCGATGACAAAAGCGGTGTCAGATCTTCGACCCAATCGAGCCAAAGGAAATTTTCCGATATATCGAACACCTTGACCAGACGTTTAAGCTCTCTCCTAAATCGCTGATCTATCGTATTGTCCTTGCCGGCGACGACAAACCGGCAATCCGGAAGCACTTTTACAATCTCATGGGCCGCAAGCACAAAATCACGTTGTCCTTTTAGCGGAATCAATTCACCAACGGTGCCGATCAGGGGGGCGTCGACCGGAATATGATGAAGCTCGCGAAATTCGCGGCCCCGCAAGTCGCGTTCGGCACCGTCATGCATTGCGAGCCCATTCGGGATCACCGTGATCTTATTTGCAGGAAAGATATTCAACAATTGATCTCGAACGCCTTCGGATACAGCGATGGCGGCATCGACATTTCGCAATGCGAATCTGTGAAACGGTTTCATCTGGAACAGAACGTGACGCGTTAGGACGATCTTTGTGTTCTGAGCGATCCGCCCGGCGATGCTCGCTGCCAGATAATCGCGTGCGACGTGGGCGTGAATGATGTCGATCTTGTTTTTGATAAGAAATCGCCCGATGCGTTTCGCGCTGAACATGCCGAACGAGTTTCGTATCGAAACGTGAAGGAAATTCTCTGGTGGTACAAAGCCTAATCTGTTCTGCCATTCATTCGTCGGCCGTAGTGCCACAAAGATCTCGTGGCCGCGCTCTTGCAGCGACCGGCTGAGATCGACGAGATGACGTTCGCCCCCGCCGTAGGTTTTTGCCGATGATAATTGCAGGATACGCATTTTCAAAAGAGTACACGTAAGCGAAGCAAAAAAAAAGGCACGCTTGAAAATCAAGCGTGCCGAAAGCTTTTGAAAGCAAAGTTTTAGAACTGCAGACGAGCCGAGAACTGGATCTGACGTTCGCGATAGAGCGTGCTGTCTGTTGTTGTAGGCTCGGTGTAAAAGTCCGTGCGGCGGCAAAGGTTATTTGCTCCCGCAACCCCGGGTAAGCCGTTGACTGCGGAACACGTATTTGTAGCACGCGTGTAAAGGGCCGAACCCACACCCAAAACATGAGTTCTGTTAGTAAGGTTAAAAGCCTCCGCCAAGAATTCAAGATTCACCGATTCAGTGATCTTGAAACGCTTCGAAAGACGAGCATCGAAGTTGGTCAGTGACGGTAAGCGGAATGCGTTCCGAGGATTTAACGGGAAACGGTTGTCTCCATTTGTACCGTTTAGTGTGGCACCGCCTACTGTCCCGTCAAACGGGCGACCCGAGTAGAACGTAAATACGGGGGCCAAGGACCAACCATTTAAAAGGTAGTGGTAAAACGAATTCTTGCTGCCTTTGTAAAGGGTCGGCGCATATACAGCACTTGCAACAAACTTGTGACGGATGTCAAAGTTGCTCGGGCCGTTGTCATAGTTGCGATCGAACAGATCATAAGGGCTGTTCGTTTGCGTGAAGGTCGCCGAGTTCTGGTTGGTATCGGTCGATTTAGCAAACGTGTAGCTGACCTGAAATTGCAGACCGTCGGTAAAGCGGCGATTTGCCTGGAAAACAAGAGCGTTGTATTCCGAGCTGACCGTGCTCTCGATGCGGGTCATTGCACCGAATGTGGTCAATGCACGGGCATAAAGCGGAAGCGTAAAGGTCTGCTGATCACGATCGCCGCCGATGATCGTGAAAGTATTCGAGGTTCCGGTTCGCTGAAAATTCTGATCAACAAAGGTCGGAAGGCTGCGTCCAAGACTGCCGATGTATGAAACCGAGACAACGGTATTCTTCGAGAGTTGATGCTCTAGAATAATGTCATATTGGTTGATGAGAGGAGCTTGGAAGTCACGGTCAAAGAAGTTGATCGCACCAGCCGAAAACGTCAGAGACGATGCCGGCAAAACTAACGGGAAGATCGGAGCCAGCGGAGCAGTACTAGTCGGAGCGATCGAGACCTGAGCCTGACCCGCCGAATTTCCTGTGTTGATCAACGCATTGTAAAGCGTCGAACTCTGGATCCGTCCAAAGTAAATACCCCAACCACCGCGAACGCTGGTTCGGCCATCACCGCGTAGATCGTACGCAAAACCAACTCGTGGACCAAAATTGTTTTTGTCGTTCGGCATGGTTGCCGTTGCCTCAGCTAACGTCCGTCCGTCATTTGGGATGATCGTCGTGCTGGAATTGGGGATCGTGGCCTTGGGTGTCTGCAGATATTCGTAACGCAGACCAAGGTTAACGGTGAACCGGTTGGTGACTTTCCAATCGTCCTGAACAAAGAAGTTCCAATCGTTGGTTGCCAATTTTAAGCCTCGAGCGCCTATGCCCTGTGAATAGTTGCTGGTGTAGCAACGTCCAGGGTTTCTTGCCGTTGTCGCACATCGGGCATTCGGAGCAGGGTTAGCTCCAAGATAGTTTGCGTAGTCAATAATAAAGTCGGCAATGTTCCCGTATGAATATGCACCGGCTTCGAAGCGAAGGTTTTCAGTGTCGTCACTGACGTGATTAAAGTCTCCGCCGAATTTGAACGTGTGATTACCCTTTATCACAGTCATCGAGTCCGCAAACTGGATGCGGCGCTCGTCAGGGTATTTTGCTCTTTCAAGGAACGTCGGGGTGCCGAATTCAAGACCACCCGTAATGAAAACGTTAGGAGCACGAACTCCACCGATTGAGGTTGAGGATGTCGGCGGTTCGCCAGGAAGTGCCGGCTTACTGAACTGATATTCAAAATCCTTGCCGTACTGGAATCGGGCCTCGTTTAGCCACGTCGGCGAGATCGAAGACTGGAGTCGTGCATTGATCGAATCGACATCGACAAAATCATCACCGAAATTTGAACGGCTGCGGAAATTAACTGCCTGCGTCTGGATGCCGTTTGGCGAATCCCAGCGAAGACGGTTGTAGCTGATGCTAAAAAGGTTGCTATTATTTACCTGCCAGTCGATCTTCGGGAAGAAGATGGTCTGGTCGCCTGTGCGAGGTGTTTCACCCGTAAACGAGTTTAATACACCAAGCACATTATTAACCTGAGCCAGCGTCAATCCTGCACCGCCAGTCGGTGCTGTAGGCGTTCCCAGAGGAGCTGAAAGAAGACCACCAGTAAATGTCGCTCCGGATCCGTTCAACTGAGCTGCGGTCAGATTCAAAAAGGTTGAGGTAGAAAATGCAGCCAGACCGGGGAAGTTGCGCTTCTGTTGGTCATAGGTAAAGAAGAAAAAGAGACGATCCTTTACAATCGGACCGCCGATCGCACCGCCCCATTGCTGGCGAAGATCGATGGGTTTTGCTTCGACCGTCTGGGTAACGCCGTTATTAAAGATCGAACGGAAAGCACGCGGATTGCGGGCACCGTTGCGGTTGTTGCGGTTGTAATAGAATGCTTCGCCGTGGAACTCGTTGGTTCCGCTCTTCGTCACAGCGTTTGTCACGCCGCCCGCCGATCGCCCGTATTCAGCCGAGTAGTTTGAAGTGTTGAGCTGAAACTCGCGGATCGAAGCCTGGCTGATAACGTAGCTGATACGCGTGCGGCCTCGTTCTTCTGAAAAGAACGCCTGGTTGTTGTCACCGCCGTCGACCGTATTGTTATTAAGAAGGCCCGAGATGCCACGGAAGCTGATCAGGCCGAATGTTCCGTCAGGGACAGTTCCCGGTGCCAGCAACGCGAAGTTCGACCAGCGGCGTCCGTTGATCGGCAGTTCGTTGATCGATGTTTGGTTGACGTTGGTAGCGTTGGCGTTATCGCTCGTGTTGATCGCCGGTGCCTCAGCGGTAACTTCCACTTCGGCTACAGCCGTTCCGACCGTTAACTTTACATCCAGACCGGTCGAACGACCGACCTCGACGACTACGCCATCTGCTTTCGAAGGAGCAAAGCCGCCAGATGTGAATTCCACGCGGTAGGTTCCCGGATTAAGACTCGTTACGCTGTAAGCACCGTCATCGTTTGAAGTTACAGTGACGGATTTGTTGGTTCCGGTATTTGTCACCTTAACGGTCGCGTTAGGGACAATTGCTCCCTGCGGGTCGGTGATCTTTCCCGAGATGCCTCCGGTAAGCTGCGACTGGGCAAATACATGCCCGGCACATAGTAGCAACGTAAATAACATCGCCGAAATTAAATTGGTTGAATATTTTTTGGTCATTTGCTTGTTTGACTCCATTTTTGAGTTTTTCAAATGCAGAATTGTTTTTGAAATTATGATAACTGTACTAATTTTGATTTTTGGATTTTTATTTTGCTTTTTGGATTTTGCCAAAACAAAAATCTCGATTTTTCTATCTCTCTTGATTGGCCTTCACCTACCGAAATCGGCCTAAATCAATTAACCACATACTTTTAACCCTCAGCACATCAGCTTTCGTTTAATTTGCCAATCCGCTAAGGAACTAGAACAATGTTCGTTGTCAGATATTGAGGCAATTTGAGTTCCTTTCGGTAAATTTCTGATTGTACGCTGGCAGACAGAACTCTCCGTTAATTCCGTGTAAATTGAATGTGAAATGAGGGCAAATTTTCTCGTGAAAAAAGATAGTGCATTTTTTCACGAAATCACTTGCTATTTGTAATATGTTATGTTACAAAAGACGGGTGCAATTCACCGGGTCATTAAAAAATGAGTGATAGTCGGTGTTTTAGCGAAAAATCAAATACTTGACTTTTTTGTAAAAATGCACTAAATTGGTCACGCATCCGACTGCAAGCGATAAATATCGGGTCGGCGGATGCATATATAAGCAGGGTTAAGGGGGAAATAATGGCAGACGTGGAATATTCTACAGCATCATACAAAACGCCATTGCACCATCGTATCATTGCGAGCATGCCGGTGCTGGCGACTTGGGTGGATGCGGAAAGCGGCGAAACAATTTCTGTCGAAGGCCTTACCGAAAATGTTGGCGAAACCAGCACTTTGGTAAATCTTGAGACATTGCCGCCGGTCGGTTGTGAAGTCCGTTTGAAAATAATGGATGAAAACAAGGCGATCATCGAAGTGTCAACTCAGGTCATTCGGGTCGAGCGCGACCCGAGCAAGCCTATGGCAGCACTAACCATTTTGGAGAATCTGAAAAAATGGAAAAATGTAGCCATGACCGCCGCGCAGGCATGGGTTACTAGGCATTGGCAGTTGAATTACGAGGAAGAATGGGTTAACTAGTAATTGTTCTATTCGTTATAATAATCGGGCGGGAAAGTTTCGTAAAACTTTCCCGCCTTTTTTGTACTCATCCGATCATGTCAGGTTTTTACCAAGACCGTGATTCTAACGCGGTATCATGAACAACTTCTTGGAAGGAAAAAAAAGAGGCCGTCTTTTCAGACCGCCTCTTCTATTTTGACCGTAGACTTCCCTTCCGCTAAGGCAAGGCTACAAAGTCCGCATCGGCAATGTTGTCATTTACCGTGACATTGCGTGGAGTAAAGGTGAAACGTTTCGAAACAGGGGTCATCGTGTAAACGGCTCCCGTTGGTACGTTGTCAAAGCTGTAGTAGCCCAACGAGCTGGTAACAGCGGACCGGCGTAGCGAGCCTCCGGAATCGGCCATCGAAACGACTACATTCGCAATACCCTGCCCCGCCGCATTAGTCACACGTCCGCTGACGGTAGCAAAAGCCAGCGTCACAGCACTCGGTCCCTGCACCTGTACAGTTATCGGGGAACCTGTTTTCAGGAATCCGACCGTCGCACCGACCATGGTCGGCGGACGATTTGAATCGAAACGGATGTTATACAGCGTACCCCAGCGAACAGCGTTGGCATTCGGGTTCGCAGCAAACGATTCCGATCCCCAATTCATGCTTCCGCCAGTGGCGACTTGTGTCCAAACCGAGCTGCTGAAACCGGCATCGTTCATAGTGCCGTCAAATGCACTTCCGGGTTGCTGTGGCGGCGCGTGGAAGCCAACATTTGTGATGGTCACTCCAGAGCCCATCGGTATTCCAAAAGACTGGATAGCACGATCGAGGTTCTGGTTATAGATCGCGTATTCGTAGTGCCATACTCCCGGCGAAGGGTTTGTAACTTTGTATCCGATCGTACCCTGTCCGTCTGCCGGATCAGGCCTGAAGTCGACAAAGGCAGCTCCCGTCCATTCAGTCAGAGCAGGCTTTTGGCGAACGGTTGCCGCTGCCGGTGAGAAAGTGAAAGGGCTTGACGAGTTCGTGACCGTGTACTGACGGTGCGATACGTTGTTGAACATGTTGCACTGTCCCGGATTCGTCTGACACCAGGCATACTCATGGGGCGTCACGTATTGCGATTCCGCATAGTACTTAGCACCCGGATTCTGCGCAGGAACAAGATCGGCAATTTCCGTCAGGATCCTGTGGGTAGGTCCGAGATGGGTGTGGCCGGTGTGGTTGTTATTCCTCGTGGAGGAACCCGAGTCGTCTCGCGGATAGGCTCCTGTAAACGGATTGATCCATGCACGCGAGCCAAGATTTGGACCTGAGTTCAGACTGGCACCGTATGGGTCAGAGCATCCGGAACCGAGCTGTGTACCACCGACGCCATTACAGCCGAGGCTGCAGATGTTATTTGTAAGTGCCGTGAAGGCATGTTTGACCGAAGATTGTCCGACCTGTTCGAAGCGTTCATCGCCGTTTGCTCCGCCGCTCATGCGATAGAGATTCTGCGGAATGACCGGGTGGTCATTTGTAGGATTGGCGAACCAATTGAGGTTTACCGTACCAAAGTTACACGAATCGGTTCCGATTGCCAGTCCAACCTGTGTTCCCGCCGATGCTCCAAACTGGGCAAGACCCGAAAGGTCGCCGACGATGACATCAGGTCCCGGTACGCTACCGGCATCCGCACTGCCCATAGCCGGCAACACATCGCCACTCACTTCGCCGTTGGTAACCTTGGTAACCTCAACCGGCTTGAGAATTGCGGTGATCGAAATGTTGCCAATGATCGTGCCTGCATCCGAAGGCCGTTTCATTGCGGCAGCAAATTCACTCGAGATCAACAGGCGACCGCCGCTCATCGTGAGTTGGCGTGAATTCGCGTCATACTCGTAAGATTGGCCTTCGATATTGAAGAAATTAAATCCGGTTCGCGAATCGCGAATGGCCATTTCGTATTGTCCGCCCCATTCAAGGCTTTCGATCACGAGTTGGCTCATCGAAGCGTTGAGGGTTTTCGGTAGTGTCGGCGAACTATCCGGGAGGATAGCCATCGAACTAGGCAGCGTTCCGCGGAACTCGTCATTGAAGACAAGGACTTTGAAGAAAGAGTTGGCTTCGATCGCAAAATTTACGGTCGAATTCTGACCGCGTGCTTTCGTGCCATTTAACTTGTTGAGGTCGAGATCAATCGCAGCGTTACCATTTGCGACGATCAATTTTTCAAGCGTTCCGGTTTCCCCCTGGGAACCAGCCATTGTTCGCTGTTCTAACGCGAGCCACGCAATGCCGGCAACAGCACAAATTGCGAAGATCGATAAAGCGATTCGATACCGGCCAGCCGGCAAGATCTTATTCATCATTCCTTACTCCTATTGATTTTACCTAACCCTACTAACCCCTTGATTCAAAATTGAAAGTCGGACTATTTTTTGTGGAAACAGTCAGATAGTCTATACGACAGCGCTCATAAAGTCAACAATAATAACCGCAATTTGGTGCTTTTGCCGTTAAGTAGCTTTTCTCGCAATTACTTAAAATGGGTCGGCAACAAAGTTGAAATCAGCTACATTTGTGTTCGTAGTAACCGGACGCGAAGGCTGTGCGATCACATATCGCTTTGTCGAAACAGTCACGGTATAGGTCGAACCGGACTGGAGCCCCGAAAAACTGTAATATCCAAACCCGCCGGTCTGCACGTTAACAGGCGAAACAAGGCTGCCGCCCGAAATCGTGACAAATGCATTGCGAATACCATTCCCCGCCGATGTCAATATCCGGCCGCTGAGCAAAATATTTGAGGCTGGAACCATTGCGTAGGCATGCGTTTGCCCGTTAAATACGCCCGTTCCGACAATAACATTATTGTCGCTGATCCCAAGTGCTGACGAAGACGTATTGGTCGACAGATCCCAACCGGATCCCGCCGGGATCAGATCTGCAAGGCGAAATGTCGTTGCACCGTTGTAGAGAAATGGGATCGCGAATGCCGATGAATCAGTCCCGACTGCCCAACCGGCAGAGTTCACTGCCCGAGCCGAACCTTGGGTCGTGCCGGAGGCGAGCGGGATCGCGACCATTCCTCCGGCCTGCGTCCAGATAAATGGTGTCCCTGAGCCTTGGTTTAACATGCTCGATCCGACTACGTGTCCGCTATTGCTGACGCCGAATGCAAGTGCTCCGTTCAATCCGGGCAAAGCACCGATGTCGATCGCTGAACTGCTGCCGATATCGAAAACCATGCCGACATTACGCGCGGCGTTGGTCGGGTCGATACCCTGGCCAATGATTCGGCCAGAATCATTGATCCCGAAGGCGGTTACGAAAAAACTACCGTTAGATGTAGTTTGCGTGATCACCGTGCCAGTTCCGCCGCCAAAAACCGCCGCCCGCTGCAAACTGCCGGCGTTGATCGAACCAACCGCGACGCCCGAAGCATTAACGTCATTTGCGTCGCCAAGCGTTTCGCCCGCAGGCAATGGGAGTTGCGACACTACTCCGTTTTGCCAGATAACAGGTAATCGGCTTGTTCCGAAAAGCGAAGCAGCACAGCTGCCCGCGATCGTCCCAGTGTTGTTAGCACCATTAGAAACGCAAAACGCCCGGCCGGCGAGGTTCGGCAATCCGACTATTCCGCCGCCTTGGGTCCACGAGAACGCCTGAGCCCCGCCTGTGCGAACCGATCGCCCGACCGCGATGCCGCTCGTCGAAACGCCGAATCCTTGCGAGGCCGTATCGCCCGTCACCACAACTCCAATATCGAATATCTGATACTGCGGCCCAATCGGAAGCCCGTCCGGTGAAACTTGGACAATCCCTTCCGATGACTTTTCCCTGGACTGCGCCCATGCGATATCGGTCGAAACCAAATTTGCCGTCAATGCCGCAGTGACGGCGATGACCGAAACCAAAACGCGTAGCGGGACGAACTTCGCTTTATTCATATCGGCTGTGAACTCCTAGTCTGAAATGTTTTCGCGCAAGTATAATGTAGAATGGTTTCTAAGTACAGAATCAAAAGGCGTGATAATCGTCCGACCGCGACAAGTTATGAAAGTTGGTTGCGAAGACCAAAAAACTAAGAAAAAGCGAAGCATCGAGCTTCCGGTTTTACCGAATTCGCCTGCAAAAAAGGGTAAAGTTCGCGAATCCCGCACCAGCCGTTGGCGGGCCGCGGCCCTGATCGTGCTGACCTTGCTTATGGCGGCACACGTTATCCAGTGGCTGTATTCAGGTGTCACAGTTTCGCCGATAGAACCGTCCGAGTCGATGTTTACGCTCCAGAGCGGTGCTGTGAACGCCGGGTTCATTTTCTTTTCGCTCGCCATTCTGACGACGCTGATATTCGGAAGGTTTGTCTGCGGCTGGGGATGCCATATTGTGGCGTTGCAGGACCTTTGTGCGTGGCTGCTAAAGAAAATGGGTCTGACGCCGAGGCCGTTTCGGTCACGGCTTTTGGTTTTCGTGCCGCTGGTTGTGGCTCTCTATATGTTTGTGTGGCCAACCGTCTTAAGGGTCTTCGCTGCGGCAAAGACCGATCCGATAATTCCACAATTCACAAACCACCTCATCACAACTGAGTTTTGGGCAACATTTCCGCCAATTTGGGTCGCGATCCCGTTTCTATTTATTTGCGGTTTTATGACCGTATATTTTCTCGGTCAAAAGGGCTTTTGTACATACGCATGTCCCTACGGCGGATTTTTCGCCGTCGCGGACAAGTTTGCACCCGGCAAGATCCGCGTGACTGACGCCTGCAATGAATGCGGACACTGCACCGCCGTTTGTACATCAAATGTGCTGGTCCATGCCGAGGTCAAACAATATGGAATGGTCGTTGATCAGGGCTGTATGAAATGTATGGATTGCGTCAGCGTTTGCCCTAACGACGCGCTCTATTTCGGCTTTGGCAAACCGGCGGTCGGCGTCCCGAAGACCATCGAGAAAAACTATTCCCTCACCTGGCCTCAGGAGATCGCAGCAGCGGTGATTTTCTTCGTCAGTTACATGGCGGCGTGGGATGTTTATCAGCTCGTGCCAATGCTGATGGCTCTCGGGGTCGCTTGTGTGACTACGTTTGTCGCGATGCGGTCGTGGAAGCTTCTGAACCAGGGAGATCTCACGTTTTATCGATACAGCCTGAAAGTTGCCGGTAAGATGAGAAACGCCGGCTGGATCTTTCTGCTGTTTTCAGCCGCATGGATAGGCCTGAACATTCATAGCGGTTGGGTGCGATATCATGAACGAGCGGGAGCGATAGCGTTTGCAAATCTTCAGATCCCGGACGAACTCGCCCTCGCTCGTCCAAAGCCCGATCAATGGTTGACGCCGGCCGACCGGAATAATGTTGCCGAGGGCGAGAGGCATTTTCGGCTTGCATCGACCGCGGCTCTTTTTACAAATAGAGAAGCTATTTCTAAGCTTGCGTGGCTCGAATATCTCGCCGGAAACACCGACGATGCTGTTCAATTGCTCGGCAAGGCTGCCGACAAACAAGAAGGCCAAACGCGTGCGATGAGCCTTTATTACCGTGGAGCAATTCTAAATCGCCTCGGTCGTAATGAAGAGGCGATCACGAGTCTCGATCAAGCAATGGCCGAGCGGCCCGATCTGATCATCACACTCGAGGAAAAAGGCGAGGCTCTCTGGCAGCTCGGCCGCCGTGACGAGGCAATCACCACGTGGGGGCAGGCGATCGAACGTAATCCGGGGCTCCCGATCACGCTCAGTATGCTCTCCGGGGCGGCAACTTCGATGGGCAAAATTGAAACCGCTGCTTCGCTAGAATCAGAGGCCGCCGACTATACGCCGCCAGATGCCCGGTTTAATTGGATGTTGGGACTTAGGCTGAAAAATATTGGTATGAACGAGCTTGCCGAAAAGCAATTTGCGACGGCTCGCAAGATCGATCCGAAATTAGAGCTTCGGCTCGACTGGAATTCACGAGAAAAGCGTTGAAATGCAATCCTAAACCAACGAATACGGGCGCCGACGCATCAATAGTAAAGATGAAAAAGCTGGTTTTTTTAATAATATTTCTATTTTCCATTCACACGGTCTTCGCGCAGGAGAAACCGATGACGCAGGCGGAATACGTCAAGATGCTCTACGCGATCCAAAAGACGCCCGCCGTAAAATCCGATATCGTCGAAGCATTGCGAAAACGCGGCATCGAGTTTGTCCTTACCGACGGCATTCGCGCTCTGACACGGACTAAGGGTGCCAACGATGATGAGTTAAAACGTGCTCTCGAAGAAGCCGATCGCCGTCGCCAGGATCCCGTCGCTACCAAGCTGCCGACGATCGCCGAAAAAACCGAGATCCTTGATAAGACCCGTTCGAACACCAACGAAGCTCTCGCCGAGATGCCCGATTTTGTCGTCAAGCAGCTCATTACACGATCTGAAGCGTTCGCTGGAACGGGCAATTGGAGGCAATACGACAATCTCGTCATCGGCGTCAGTTACAGCACCGAAAAAGGTGAGCAGTACCGGGTCCTTGCAAAAAATGGTGCTCCGGTTCCGGTATCCGATTCGGCCGCGCAAAATAGCTACAGCGGCCTCGATGGAGCGACGTCTGGCGGTGAATTTGTCGAGGATCTGAAAAAGATATTTGATCCGGCAAGCAAGACTTCGTTTGAGGTGCTGACGACGGATGTTGTTCGCGGCCGCCGGGCCGTTGTTTATAGCTACGAGATCGATATCGAAAACAACAAGAACGGCGGAATCGGACTTAAAGGGCCAGTTTACGAATCGTCACCTGCCGGTGAAAAAGGCAGGATCTGGATCGACCGTGATAATTTCCGCGTATTAAGGATCGAATACATGGCGACCAACATCGCGCCAACATTTGCCGTAAAGGCGGTAACCAAATCGATCGATTACGATATGGTCGAGATCGCTGGCGACAAATATCTGCTGCCTACGATCTCAGATTTTCGCGGCACGGTTGAGAGTGGCAAACAGCGTTTCGAACAGCGAAACGTGATCAGATTTAAGAATTATCAGAAATACGGAACAGATGTGGTTATTCTTGACGACGATGTTAAGCCGCAACCGGAACCTGAGGTCAAGAAACCGTAAACGGTTTCGGGCTCCATGTTTCTTTTACTTAAAAGAAATATGGAGCCCAAAAGCTAATATCAGATCTTAGTTAAAAGTGTAGTAAGCTCCGGCGGCGGCTATGCCCAACCAGACGAGGCCTTTGCCAAGGAAGAAGAGAAACGCGATTATTCCGGCGCGTCGTGTCCATTTTCTTGCAGGGCAGATTTTTTTGTTTTGTTCAGGATGCTCCATAGCCTACAATTAAAGATTAGCGGTTTTGCTTAAGAAATTCAATCTTTAAATTCCTACTATATGATAAGGCGAAAATCGGAAGCGATCAGTTTCACTGCGGTGTTGCTTTTCGCTCTTTTTTCGTTTGTGTCGGGGCAAACAGGGCCGCCGAAGGAACAAAATAAACGAGAGGCCGATTTGATAGAACTCAGAAAGCTCAGTAAATCAATAAAACTCGACATTAAGTACGCGACTGCCGATAATTTCGTTGGCCGACCGGTATATACCGAGGCCCGCGCATTTTTGCAGCGACCAGCCGCCGAGGCCCTGGTTCGCGTGCATAAATTACTTAAAAAACAGCATCTCGGAATCGTCGTTTACGACGCATACCGGCCTTGGACGGTTACGAAATTGTTTTGGGAAGTAGTTCGCGAAGATCAACGGATCTATGTTGCCGACCCGGCAAAGGGTTCAAAACACAACCGCGGCTGCGCGATCGACATCGGCATTTATGATCGAAAGACGGGCAAGGCGATACCGATGCCGTCTGCGTATGATGAGTTTAACGAACACGCGTGGCCCGACTATAAAGGCGGCACTGAGGAGGAGCGAGCCAATCGCGACATGCTGCGAAAAATGATGGAGGCAGAGGGCTTTACCGTCAACGCCAACGAATGGTGGCATTTCGACTACAATGGCTGGCAGGATTACGCGATCTACGATATACCTTTCTCCGAGATAGGAAAAAAGGCGAAGGGTGAAAAAGTCAAAAAGTAGAACCCGTCGGCCTACTTTTTGACTTTGAAAACTAGTCGATCCTGTAAAACTATTTCTTCTTTCCGGCTTCGATCTGCAAAACGATCTTTATATCGTCCGAGACAGCCGCAATACCGCTTGGCAAATTGGTGCCGTAATTTACACCGTAATCGCGACGGTTGATCGTAGTTTCCGCTGCCATGCCCATTTTGCCGCCGCTCTTGTCATCGGCCGGCAGCCAGCCAGCGATCTGGAACGGAAATGTGATCGATTTTGTAACGCCTTTCATCGTAAAATCGCCGGTCAGCAAATACCCCTTGCCTTTTTTCTCGACCTTCGTGCTCTTAAAGGTAATATCCGGGAATTTTTCGACCTCAAAAAAGTCCTTGGTTCGCAAATGATTATCGCGAGCCGCGACGCCGGTATCCACGCTAGTCGCCTTTGCGGTGAATTCGACCGTCGATTTGGTTATATCCTTTGAATTGAAATTCACCGTACCCGTAAAATCACGAAAGAAACCGGGCACCTCGACAAGGCCCATGTGGCGGACCTTGAAACCGATAAATGTGTGTGCCTTATCGAAATTGTATTCGCCCGAATCGCCAACGGCAGAACCGCCCGCAAATCGCTGCTCGAAAGACACGTTTATGGCTTGAGCACCGCTCTGCGACAAAATGATCAGTGCCGCAAATGCGACCCCGAGAAGTATAGAAACTCTTTTCATGCTGAAATATCTCCCTAATAACTAAAACAGACGCTACTTGATGGAAATCGTGAGCGAAAATCTGGCGGAACGTGTTCCGGTTTGTTTTTTGCGGATCGTAAACAAATAATCACCGGTCGCGGGGATCTCGAACGTATAGGACCGTGAACTATCGAAATCACCTTCGTCGAAATGCTCCGCATTAAACACACGAAAATCGAACTGGCTCCAGGTCGGATTTGTCACGGTCACGGTCTGTCCTTGGGTCGCTCCGAATACGTATTCCATTTCCTGGTGGTTCTTTAGCGTGCCGGCAACGGACGCACTCGATTTGCCAACCGCGAATTTGATCCGGTTTGGCTCGGCCTTACCCCCATTTTGTGCCGACGAAGATGAAGCGCCGAAAACGAAAAGGACAAAGAAAAACAAAAATAACGATCTCATGAGCACGACTCCGCAGCACTTTTAATTTGACTCTGATATATTATACCCAATTATGAAACGTCCTGAAACAAACGAATTTTTTGAATACTACAACGGTTATGTTTCGCTCGTACCGGGCGATGATGTAATGCCGGTTTTGGATGAGCAACCAAACGAATTGCGTGCGATCCTCGCCTCCGTTCCGGAAGAGAAAGGTACGTATGCCTATGAACTGGGGAAATGGACGATCAAAGAACTGCTAAGCCACATCATCGACGGCGAACGGATTTTCTCGTACCGAATCCTGCGGATCTCTCGAGGCGACGAAACGCCGATCGAAGGATTTGAACAGGATGGATATATCGAACATTCAAATGCTAACAACCGGACGTTCGCCGACCTTCTCAACGAATTCGACTTCCAGCGACGCTCGAACATGCTGATGCTGCGAAACATCTCTGACGAAGGTTCACTTCGCATGGGGACAGCCAGCGAGAAACCGGTCTCGGCCCGGGCTCTAACTTACATCGCCGCCGGGCATGTAACACATCATGTGAATATCCTGAAAGAACGGTACTTAGCCGCGTGATCTACGACGCAATAATTATCGGCGGCGGTGCGGCCGGGTTGTTTTGCGCGGCTGAGGCGGGCAAGCGGGGAAAACGCGTGCTTGTCATCGAACACAATGCCGAGGTTGGACGCAAGATAATCATCTCGGGCGGCGGGCGGTGTAATTTTACCAACCGGCACACGAAACCCGAGAACTTCATCTCAAACAACCCGCATTTCTGCAAATCGGCATTGTCGCGGTACACGCCGCAGGATTTTGTCGAACTCGTCCGAAAACACAAGATCGCCTATTACGAAAAAAAGCTCGGCCAGCTTTTCTGTCGCGAGTCTTCGCGGCAGATCGTCGATATGCTGCTCGCCGAGTGCCGCGCGGCGAAGGTTCGTGTGCAAACATCTTGTTCGGTGTTGGGCGTTGAGCTGGTCGGTGAAAACTTCGAGGTAAGCACAACCCGCGGCACATTCAAATCCAAAAGCGTCGTCGTTGCCTGTGGCGGCCTATCGTTCCCAAAGATCGGCGCGACTGACCTTGGTTATAAGATCGCTCGTCAATTCGGCCTTAAGATCGTTGAGACGCGGGCGTCGCTTGTCGCTCTCGCGATGAAAGGCGAAGGTTGGAAGCATCTCGCCGGTGTTTCGATCGACGCTAGTGTCTCGGCAGATAAAGCATCGTTTCGCGAGAATATCTTGTTTACGCATCGCGGGCTGTCTGGGCCAGCGGTTTTGCAGATATCCAATTACTGGAAGAAAGGAAAACCGGTCTCGATCGATCTGTTGCCTGAGAGTGATGCCGCGGAGTTGATCGAAAAGGGCAGAGCGAGCAATCAGACGGTCGCCAACTACCTCAGCCAGTATCTGCCGCAGCGTTTCGCACAACACCTAGCCGAATCGATCGGCGTTAACAAACCTGTTTCACATCTAACCAAACCTGAAATAAAACTCGTCGCGGACACGCTCAGCGATTGGCAGTTGGAATTTAACACTACCGAAGGTTACGACCGGGCAGAGGTCACGCTTGGCGGCGTTTCGACCGCAGAACTTTCGTCACAAACAATGGAAAGCAAAAAACAGCCCGGACTTTATTTTATCGGCGAAGTCGTTGATGTGACGGGTTGGCTCGGTGGTTATAACTTTCAGTGGGCGTGGGCCTCGGCATATGCTGCCGCGACTGCGATTTAAAATAAGCGAGGGGAACGTCTCCCACACCGTCCCCCTCTTTTTTCGCGACCACGTACGTGGAGCACGCTATCGCGAAAAACTGATCTTTTTCAAGAAACGCAGGGAGAAGAATAAAATTACAACCTGCATATGACTAAGTCAAGGAAAGAGTCAGAAAAATACTCTGGCCGAGGAAAATATTGTCAAAGGTCAACGAAAATCCGAGATATCGATCCCGTATTTATCTTTTACGTATTCCTCAGCGGCAAGGTTTACGTTTCTCAGATTGGTCAGCCGCCGCTCGGCTTTGTTAATGTGCGTTTTGGTTCGATTTGCCATGTGGGCAAGCATGTCGCGGCCCTCTAGCATTTCGGCGTCAACCTTTTTACGTAATTCGAATAATTCCGATCGCTCCGCCTCGGCCATTTCGCGGCGGATCTCGATCAGGCGGAATTTTATCTGCGCGATCTGGCGAATTGTGCGGACCAGTTCGTCGCCGATGCTGTCGCCGGTGACGAGGTGCGGGCTGTTTCGCAGGTCATCGGCGAGTTTGTTTAGCTTTGCCTGGTCGCCGGCTGAATAAGCCTGATTGAGCTCGGCCATGAGGCCGTGGCGTTTTTCTTTTTCCGCGGCGTCCATCGCTAGGTCGGGATGGATCGTGCGGGCGAGGTTGTGATACGCCTTTTTGGCTTCGAGGGTTGGTTTCCACTCGGTGGCGTGGTTTAGTGCTTCTTCGGCTCGTGCCAGAGACTCTTCGGCACGGCGTCTCAATTCCTCCGCTTTCTTTTTGATCTCAACGTCGTCGGGGACGAGCTTGTATTCTTCCTCAGCGATCTGCGCCTCGATCTCGTCCATCTCGGCGTACAGACGCCCGACACTCATCGTATATCTCGCCTCAAAACTCTCCTGCTCAGCCCGCAGATCCGCAAGCTCCTCTTCACGGTCCGCCAAACGGTCTGCCAAACGCTCGACCACACGGCGTTTCTTTTCTAATTCAATATCCTCAGGCGTCTGCATAACTAACAAGTTTAACCGAATTTGCCATAGAGAACACGGAGAACACTGAGACTAGGAAAATGCATTTATCGAGCTCTCTCATAATTCTCGATCGTCTCGTCTACAAAATTTGACCCGCTCGATTGAAGGCCAGAACGGTCAATCTTTGTGGCGTGATGTTTGAGAGACCTGAGACAAACCGAGTTAAACACTCAGAGATCTCTGTGTCCTCTGTGGCTAATCATTCTTAAATTTCCCGCGTATCTTTACCGCACGTTCTATCAGGTCGCTGTTTTCCAGTATTTTTAGCCGAAGATCTTTGTCGAGGTTTGGATTGTCGGCGAGGAATTTGTTGATGATCGCGAGTGCCGCCTCGCTGCGTTGGCCGCCGATGAAGGCGCCTAGCCAGCCGTTTACGAAGAATATCTTGCGGCTGCGTTTTAGATTCGGCAGTTCGGCGAGGGCCTTTTCTAAATGCGGCAGGGTCAGGTCGGAGTGGTTTGTCGCGTTGAACGGGACGAACGCCGCTTCGATCCAACTTTCGCTGATGTCTTTGTTGTTTACGAAATCGTTCCAGTATTTAGCTTTGTTCTCGGGCGTTGCGAGGCCTGCACGGGCGGCGTAGGCGTAGCGTTTGGCGTCGTCGCTAGTTTCTGTTTTCTCAAGCTCGGCGAGCAGCTTTGGTGCGTCGGGGTCTCCGAGAATCATTAGGCGGGTGACGATGTCGAATTTGTCTTTGCTCCGCAGCGTCGGCAGGCCGTCGTTGGCGAGCGGGGCGGTCGGAGTGATCTTTGGATTCCCTTTCAGCGGGCCGGTGAGGATCTGTTTTAGGGAGTTCCTTGCATTGTCGGATGAGGCGAGGCCTAGGAACGCCCGGTAGAACGTGATCCGCTGACCGGGCGTCGGCGCGTGCTGCATGCGGTCGATGAGGAGAGCTTCGAGGCGTGCGTTGAGGTCGCCCGTAACGCCAGCGTCCCGCTGGCTGTCCGGAGTGCGAGACGCACTCCGGTCTGTTTGCACGGGGCGGCGGGACGCCACCCCGACAGCCGCCGAGACGGCGGCGTTACGTTCGCTCTCGGGCATGTAGTACCGCATCGCGGTCGAGACGCGGTTGAGGAGTGTGGCAATGGTGGTTTCGTCTTGCTCCCCTCCTTGATCAGGAGGGATGGCCGGCTTTGCGGCCGGCGTGGTAGATCGACGCGAGCCATTTTCGTTGCACGGTGCCGTCAAGGTACTGTTACCGGAACTACCACCCCGCCCTTCGGGCACCCCTCCTAAACAAGGAGGGGAACTTAGGTTCCTGATGACGAGTTCGACATAGCCTTTTGGGTCGAGTTCGGCTTCGCGGACGCTGTCCCAGAGGCTGCCCCACATCATTGTGCGGAGGAAGTCGTCCTTTTCGTTTTGGATGTTTTTCAGGACGTAATCGCGGCTTTTGTCGTCGAGCAGAAAGATGCCGTAACCACGATCCATTGAATTTGGGAACAAGAACGTGATTTTAGAACCCGGATGATCGAAGGTGAGTGGCACCAACTGTGGGTCGGGAGTTCCCAATGAATTAAAACTAATAAAGGCTGGCTGGGTAAAAGTCCCGAAACCGACGCCTATATCTACTTCTTGACACCAAACCGGCCCACTGTTGCCATCACGGATTTGCACGAGCGAAAAGCTCTTGAAGATACCGGCTTCTTGGCTGGATATAACACGATATTTTGGCAAGCCAGGTTGCAGAACCCATTTTTGCAGGCAGGCTTTCGTGTTGTTTCGAAGACCGTCTTCGATGCGGCGTATGAAGGTGGGATCTTGTGCCGTCCTTAGTCGTGCAGCTATGTCCGCATCCTCAAACTCCTTCACCAGATCCTCCCAGCCCGCATTCGCGTACTCGTGCTTCTTCAAAAACGCGCGGACGGCGGTTTGGAATTTGTCGGGGCCGAGGTAGAACTCGGCTTGTTTTAGGAACGACGGCGCCTTTCGATAGACGATGTTGCCGTAGGCGCTTTTGGCGGAATTTAGGTTCGCGATCTCCTGGTAGATGGGCGTGGTGCCTTTGGTGGAGTCGGTGAGGTAGGCGGCTTGTTTGTTGCGTTCGTAGAAGACCTTCCAGGCGTTGTACTCGGGCATCACCTTTTCGAGCGTCTTGTAGGCCATGAACTCGGCAAAGCCTTCCTTTAGCCACAGATCGTCGAACCATTTCATCGTCACCGTGTCGCCAAACCACTGATGGGCCGCTTCGTGAAAGATGACGTTGGCACGCGAGATGTAATCGTTCTTCGTCGGCTCCTGCGGAAAGATGACGGACGCCTCACGCAAAAACGTCGCCCCGGCGTGCTCCATCCCGCCAAACGGGAACTCGGGGATCAGCACAATGTCGTACTTCGGGAACGGGAATTTGTAGTCGAAATAGGTCTCGAGATACTTAATGCCCTCACGGTTAAGCCGAAAGACCTCAGCAGCATGGGGTTTGAACTTGGCGGCCTGGGATTTGCGGACGTAGATATTTGTCGCCACATCGCCTGCGGCGTTCTTGTCAGTACCACCTGCGGTAGCGGGTGGTTGAAGATCAGGATCAGACGCGCTCGTTTTGCCCACGTTCGTGGTTCTGCGAGTTAAACCACCCGCTACCGCAGGTGGTACTGACACGCGCTCGAAGGGCCCGGCTGCGAAGGCGAAGACGTAGGTGCTGATGGGTTTGGTTTCTTCGCATGTATAAAAGACCGGGTCTTCTTTTTTTGGGTCCGAAAAATTATCCATCCATACGGCATGGCACGGCGTATTCGATATAAGTTTCACTCCGCTCTTCTTATTTCCATAATCTACGTTTCGATAAGTGAGTTCGAATCTCGCCTTCAAATCCGGCTGGTCAAACACCGGGAACGCTGTGCTGGCGTCGGACGGGACGAAGAGCGAGTAGATGTATTCCGCTCCGTCCTCCTTATCCACATACCGCGTGATCGCCGACCCGCTGGTCAATATCGGCGAAGTGAAATCGAGCTTGATGACGTTCTCGCCAAACTTGATTCCCTGTCGAATGATCAGATGCTCTTTGCTGAGCGTGTAGAGCGGTGTCGAAACATCCGGGCCGCCGGGTTGGTCCAGCGCCAAGTCTTGGCCATTGATAGATATTTTAGAGATTGTCGAGTCCTTTTCATGCCCCACGATCGGCCGCCAGTCCAGAACGATCGGTGGCGTTGGGAAAACCGACAGATTTCGCGTCTTGTCGGCGATCTCCGCCGGCTCGCTGACCGTCACGCCTATCTCCATCGTGCCTTTTAGCACCGGCGACATTTTTTCGAGCGTTAGGTTTAATTTGTAACGCAGATCGCTGTAACGCGCGGAGCGCCACTTCGCGAGATCGTGCGAGACGCCCGGTTCGAGCGGCGGGGTTTGTGCGAGAGTTGAGAATGTGGCGAGCAGAGTGACGAGTACGAGTTTGATGAACATATATCGATTAGATGAAGGTTTATCGATAGTTATAGCATCCCGGAAGTTATTTTTGTCGTGTGCAACGCGATTTTTGCCTGAGCAACGTAACTCGATGCCTGTGCAAGTCAACTCGAGCGTGTGCAAGTCAACTTGAGCGTGTGCAACGCGACTCGGTGTCTGTGCAAGTCAACTCGAGCGTGTGCAACGCGACTCGGTGTCTGTGCAAGTCAACTCGAGCGTGTGCAACGCGACTCGGTGTCTGTGCAAGTCAACTCGAACGTGTGCAACGCGACTCGGTGTCTGTGCAAGTCAACTCGAACGTGTGCAACACGACTCGGTGCCTGTGCAAGTCAACTCGAGCCGTGTGCAACCGATCCTAGCCGCCGAGGACGTAATTCGAGACGCTATTTAGGGAGCTTGGCTCGGTTGCCGACGTCGCTGCAATGTAATCTACAGATTGAAGTTAAAGCTCACAAATCCATTCGCCCTGACCGGCTGGCCGTCTCTAGTGAACGGTTTGAAGCGCCATTTTTTGATGGCGTCTTTGGCGGCGGCCTGGAGCATGGACGGGCCGCTGGTTTTGTGGACCTCGGCAACCTCGCCTTTTTCATCGACGGTGAATTCGACCTTGACGACGCCGGTCGCACGCATTGTTTTGGCGGCGGGCGGATATGTCGGCTGGGTCTGTTTGGTCGCGTACGGTATCAAGGACCCTACGTCAAGCGGCGAACCGTCGTTCGGCGTTGCTGAGTTGGCTTCGGGCTGAGTTGGTTTCGGGTCTTCTTTGACCGGAGCGGACGGGATGATTATTGGTTTGTCGTTTTTGGCAACGGTCGTGTCGGCGGGCTTGTTCGCCGGTTGTTTTACCTCGCGGTCGCGTGTTCCGGGCGTTTTGGTGTCGGTGACGGGCTGCATTACGACGGGGCTATTATTTACCGGCGGCGTGCTGACGGCGACCTGATTGCCGTTTGTGGTTTCGGCCGGGGCGTCGGTCACGGCGCTGACGACGGATCGCGTATTGACCATTTGTTCACGCGTGTCGGCGACCTCGTCCTTCCACTTTCGCGAATCGTATTCGTCACGTGCGAGGATGCTGCGCGAATTACTCGCTTCCTCAAGCATCGCCATGGCGTCGGCGGAGCGGTTGGGCAGTTTGCTATTCTCTTTTGACTGCTCGATGACGATCTCGAGCGTCTCGCGCATCTTTTCGAGATCGTTAAGGGCCTCAAGCGGCAATGTGCGATCCGAAATGCTCAGCCCCAACGCACGATAGCGCTCGGCACGATTCTTTGCATCTCTGACCACCTGTCCGGCGATCGAATTGTAAAATGCGGCGGCGTTTGGTTTGCTGGTTTTTTGTGCGGTGAAAGCGGCGGCGAGAAAATCCTGAGCGCGTTTGTAATCGCCCTGTTCGAGATAGCTGTTCATGAGCAGAACGTTTACGACGCCCTGAACCGCCGGATCGGCCGTTTCCTTACGGATATTCTCCAGCTCGTAGATCGCGGCGTTGTAATTTCGAACGACGATAAAGGCCTTGGCCTTAGAGATGCGGTCGCGCATCACGTCACCCGACGTAGGCGCACTCGGCACGTCCTGCGCCAGTGCAACAAAAACAAAAACCAGTAAATTAACGAAGACTGCAGTGCAAAACCTTCTGACATTTAACGGCATTTAGAGTCCTCCCATTGACTTAAATCTTCCGTAAAGGTCAAGCGAACTTAAACGTGAAGGCTCACTTGTACGACCCGAACAAAACTACGCAAACCCAATCCCAATGAACACGCTTTCGAGCTTTTCGGCTCGCCAAATCATTGCTTCAAGCTTTGGATGATTCTTTCGCGGTATGCGTTTGCGTCTTTCTTTATAACACTTTCGTTCAGCGTGAGCAACCTCCGGTCGAGCATGACGACGCGGCCATTGATGACGACCGAGCGAACATCCGTCGCTTTGGTCGAATAAACGAGCGCCGAATAAATGTTGAAATAGGGCACCTGATTGAGGCTGTCGAGATCGACAATGGCGATGTCAGCACGCTTTCCCGTCTCGATCGAACCGGTAATTTTATCGAGATGCAATGCCCTCGCACCGCGGATCGTTGCCATTTCGAATGCTTGTTCCGCGGGCAGCGTCTTGGGGTCGTTGGATGTGAGTTTATGGAGTTTGGCCGCGAGGTCTATCTCTTCCCACATGTCGAGATCGTTGTTTGACGCCGCTCCGTCTGTTCCCAGGCCGACGGCGACATCTTTCGCCAGCATCGCGGGAATTGGGGCGACCCCGGACGCGAGTTTCATATTCGAGGTTGGACAGTGTGCGGTGCCGACCCCTCGCATTTTGTAAATGTCGATCTCCTCAGGCGTCAGCCAAACGCTGTGTGCGGCGATCATGCGGTCAGAGAGAAAACCGATGCTGTCTAAATAAGCGGCGGGCGTTTTGCCGTATTGTGCGAGGATGTCGTCGCGTTCTTTTTTCGTCTCGGCGACGTGGATGACGACGGCCGAATTCAAACGGTCCGACTGTTCTTTGATCGCTTTTAGCGTAGCCGTCTCAAGCGTATAGGGCGCGTGCGGTGCGGCCGCAGGGACGACCAGCGGATCGTTTTTCCATTTTTTTATGAATTTCTCGGTGTAGGCAAGTGCCGCCTCGGGCGTTTTGTTGTCGGAAACGGGGAATTTGATGATCGTCTCGCCGAGCACGCCGCGCATTCCGGCTTTTTTTGTTTCGTCCGCAACCGCGTCTTCGAAATAGTACATGTCGCAGTAAGTGGTCGTGCCGCCTCTGATCATCTCGGCCATACCGAGCCGCGTTCCGGCACGGACGAACTGCTCGTTAACATTTTTGGCCTCGGCCGGGAAGATAAATTTCGTCAGCCAATCCTGCAGATCGAGATCGTCCGAGATCCCGCGAAAGATCGACATCGCGGCGTGCGTGTGGGTATTTATCAGGCCCGGAATGATGGCCTTGCCGGCGGCGTTGATGGTTTGTTTGGCGGTGAGATTTTTTGTGACAATGGCGCGAGGGCCGACCATCGCGACCTTGCCGTCTTTGACAGCGACGGCTCCGTCCTCGATCACGCGGCGGTCACCGTCCATCGTGACGACCGTTCCGCCGACGATCAAAAGGTCACACGTCCACGGCGCGACATATTTTTCGGTATGCGGTATCCGCTGTCCGAACGTCGAAATTGAAAAGCAAAGAAGGAGGAGTGTAGTAAAGAAAAATTTCAGCTTATCCATAGCTGAAGTTACACCGATATCTAATGTTTTGCAAGCAATGACGGATGTTGGACATTTCCGATTGTGGTCGTATGAGGATTTTCTTTGCGGCACTTTGCTCGCCTTTGCGGCTTTGCGGGAAAACTGCCTTGTTTCACGCAAAGGCGCTAAGCTCGCAAAGAGGCCGCAAAGGAAGAAAAGGCAACCCGGATTTGCGATTGTGCGGGCGGGCGGTTTGTTTTATACTCGCTGAATATGATCTCTCGTGCATTTAGATTACGCGGTAAGATGCGGCTCGCGGACGCCGTGATGGATTCGCTCGGCGTGCTCGAAAGCCGCGTGCTGACTGAGGTTCGCAAACACGGTGAGACGAACGTGGCCGGTGTGTGCCGTTCGCTCGGCGATGCTTTCGCGTACACCACCGTGATGACGACGCTCGACCGTTTGTACAAAAAAGGGCTCTTGAGCCGTGAAAAAGACGGGCGTGCGTATATTTATTCGGTCAAATATTCCGCCGAGGAAATGGAACGCGGTTTGACCCAGGACGCGATATCGCGTCTGATGGACACCGGGACCGGCGGCGTCGAGCCGCTGCTGGCGTGCATCGTCGATTCGGTCAGCGAACGCGACCGCGAACTGCTGGACGAACTCGAGCGGCTGATCAAAGAAAAGCGACAGGAACTCGAAACGGAGGACAGATAGTATCATGTATTTTGCCCTCGGGATCTGTCTGACGCTTGCCTGTTTGCTGGTAGTGAACCTCGCCGTGGCTATCGCCGCGTCGGCGGTGTGGCGTTTGATCTCGGCGGGTTTGCCTGAAATGTCGGCGGCGACGCGGGCAAAGATAATATTTGGATTGCGAGTTTTGCCGGTGCTGACGGCGTTTGTTATCGCTGGCGGGTTGGTCGTGCCGTCGTACGTGTTGTACGAGCCGGACGCTTCGGGCGAGGTGGTCGGCAGCAAACTCGCGATCGCGGCGTTTATTTCGTGTATCGCGGTGCTTTTCGCCCTCGTTCGATTGAGCCGGACGTTTCTTTCCACGCGGCGTCTTGTCACAAACTGGCTCGCAAACGGCAAACGTATCAGATCTCATGAACAAGGCGTACCGGTCTATGTGATCGAGCATCAATTCCCCGTGATCGCACTGGTCGGCATCCTGCGGCCGCGGATATTTGTCGCCGCGATGGTCCTCGATTCGCTGAATGAAAACGAGATCGATGCCGCTCTTGCTCACGAATACGGGCATTTGGCGGCAAGCGATAATCTAAAACGTGCATTGCTGCGGATCTGCCGCGATCTGTTGATCGTGCCGATCGGCGGCGGACTTGACCGCGAATGGTCGCAGATCACCGAAAAGGCTGCTGACGAACGCGCGGCTCGTTCGGGCCGGGCATCGGCACTCGATCTGGCCGGTGCACTTGTGAAAATCGCCCGCATTGCTCCGTTTCATGCACATCCGGCGATGCCGTCAGGCGCGTTTTTGATCGAACGTGACGAGATCGATGTTACTTCGCGTGTGAAGAGTTTGTTGACGATCTCGCCCGGTCTGGCGGCCGTACCGGAGCGGAATTCATACCTGACATGGTTGTGGGCCGGCGTTCTCGTCGCCATTCTCCTGCTGCCGCTAGTTAATCAGGGCATCTATGGCTTTACCCACGACGCGATCGAGAGGGTTGTGCGTCTCCTGCAATAAAACCCTTACAAATTCAACAATAATCACTGTATTTGCCCTGCGCTAACTACGGCATCTGGTAGTAGTTTGTCTAAAATTCTAATCTTTCTCTATCAGATATACGCTCCACGGTAGTAATAAAGGAAAAAATATGAGAAATACCCCGACGTTCGTTCGCTTAGGTTCCGCTTGGTCATTTAAGAATTCGGCAGCCGTATTGCTGCTATTGCTTGCAACCACTTTGTTGGTCGCTCCGGCCTTCGCCCAATCGCCGAATACGGCTTCGCTGATCGTTACCGCCGTCGATCAGGCCGGTGCGGTTATAGCGGGTGCGGCCATTTCGGTGACGAACACATCGACCAACGTCGTGCGTACGGGCGTCGCCGATTCTCAGGGCAATGCGACGTTCGCGGCACTTCCGCTGAGCGGTGAATATTCTGTAATTGTTTCGGCTAAGGATTTTAGAGAAAGTATCGTCAATAAGCTGATCTTGCGTTCGGGTGAGACCGCAACGGTCAGGGTGGCGCTTGCGGTGAGCGGCTCGGGTGCAACGGTAACGGTCTTCGGTACGAACGAAGGCGTCCGGACCGATGCGCAGATCGGCCGCCGGATCGAAACCAAGGAGATCGATGAAACGCCGATCCTTGGCCGTAAGGTTTCGTCGATCCCGCTTTTGAATTCAGCGTTTCGGCAAGGCAAGGGAACGGGCGATCTGTTTGTAAATCAAACGTATTTTATTACGGGCGTTGGTTCACGACGTGCGACGACGTTTGTCATTGACGGCGCCAGCAATGACGAAGGTTGGGGACGTCAGACGCAGATCGCGACCGTGCCGATCGGTGCGGTGCAGGAAGTGACGGTTCTCACGAATGCCTTCTCCTCGGAATACGGTTGGACCTCGGGGCCGGCATTGAATCTCGTAACAAAATCAGGAACCAACAATTTTCACGGCGAAGGGCTATATCTGGTTCGTCCCGGCAGTATGCAGGCGGAAACGTTCAAAACAAAGAACTTTTGCCCGAAATCGGTTTCGACCTGCGTGACACCAAGTACGCTCGTTGCGATCAATCCGGTCGATATTCCTGACGAACTCGATCAGATATCCGGATCGATCGGCGGGCCCATCATTAATGACAAAACTTTCTTTTTCGTGAGCGCGGATCACACACGTCAGGACCGCACGGCGTTTCTCTCGCCGACGCTTCCGGCATTTCTTTTACCTGCGGATGGCAATCTTGCGTGGGTCGGGCGTTACCGGCAGACGCTTTTAGATGCACGACTCGATCATAATATCAATTCGAACCAGAGCCTGATGTTCCGGTTCAACATGGACCGCATGTACGACGATAACCCGCAGGACGCGGTCGGCGGTGTGAACGCCCCGAGCGTCGCCCGGCGTTACACCCGTAACGCGTTGACCGGGCAGGTAAATCACACGTGGGTGGTCAGCGCAAACATTCTGAACGAGCTGCGTTTTTCATTGCTTAGCGGCGACCCAGTCACGCGTTGGGAAGCAGGAACGCTGTCAACGGCATACACGCGCGGCAGCGGGAACAACGCGGTGCCATTTACCAGCGGTCAGTCGCGTTCGTCAGACATCTGGGGCAAACAGTGGCAACTCGCCGATACTCTGTCATGGACGGCGGGTCGAAATCACTTCCGCTTTGGCGGCAGTGTGATTAGGCACCGTTCTGGCGGAACGGGGAGCGAACCCGGCACGGCGATTCTCGGAACGTTTACTTTTTCGACGACGAACGCCATCCGTAACAAACTGCCGCTAGATCAATTGACGCTAAATGACGTTCAGAACTATCAGCAGCCGATAAATTTTGGTATCGACCGATACGATATCGGCCAATGGCTGGTGTCGGGATTTGTACAGGACAGCATCCACGTTCGCCGCGACCTGACGCTCGATGTAGGGCTGCGATATGACCGGCAGACCTTGACCGATGCCAAGACAAATTTCTCGCCGCGGATTGGATTCGGCTGGAATCCGGGCGGAGATCAAAAAACTGCGATCCGCGGCGGTTACGGCATGTATTACACGCAGATCCGTACCAATAACGTTGCCGGATATCTCGTCAACGGTCTAGATGGATTGGCAACCTACACCGCAAATCCGGGGCAGACTGGATTCCCGACGTGCCTGACCGGAGCATGTCTGCCAGTGAACGTCAATCCGCAGACGATCCCTGCAAACCAGCTACCGCCTCGCGACATCACGATCAGAGCAGGACTCGCTAGCTACTACAGAACGCAATTTGCCCGTTACGGCCTCAATTTTGACGCCCTCCCGAATTACCCGAACAAGCTCGTCAATCCGCGCAGCCAGGTCTTCTCGATAGGAGCGGAACGCGAAGTCGTCAAAGGACTATTCGTCGGAGCCGATTACGTCCGTCAGCATCTGTCGGGCATGGATCGTACGGTCGATCTGAATGCGCCGTCAGAATTTATCCGAACGAGCGCCGGACAGTTTCGGTGCCCGGTCGGTGTCGCACCTCCGTGTACTGCTGCACAGGCCGTAACGGCGGCGAACCTGACGCGACCGATCTTTCCGGTGAACGGCGGAGTCCGAAACGTCAACGTCATCACAAATCTCGGCATCGCCGATTACAACGGGCTGCAAACGCTCGTCAGCTATCGCGGACATCGCCGGATCAGCGCTTCGTTTAGCTATACGCTCTCGAAAGCGACAAACACGAGCGAACCCGACGGCAACGGAATCGGCCCGAACGAAAACATCCTGTCCCGCCTCGGCGAGGTAGAACGCGGCCCGAGCGTCGTCGATCAGCGTCATCGTGCCGTTATATTTTTCAGCTACCGTTTCCCGTGGGGAATCACGGCGGGAACCCTGAGCCAGTTCGCGACCGCACGTCCTTTTAATGCCACGACCGGCGTCGATAACAACGGCGACGGAGCGACCAACGACCGTCCGGTGATTGACGGACAGGTCATTGCCAAATCAGCATTTCGCGGCAGCGGCACACAGGACGTTTCCATATTTCTCGAAAATCGCATTAAGCTCGGCGATACGATGGCTGTGCTTTTCCGCCTCGAGGGATTTAACATGCTCAACCACGGCAATTTCCTTGGCCGCGGCGTGACGGTTTGGGGCAACGGCACAACACCGAATACGGATTTCGGCCAGTTTGTCGGCGGCCTCGGCACAACGACCAACGCGATCCCGGCATTTGCGAATATCGATCCGCCGAGAATGTTCCAGGTTCAGGCTCGGTTTATATTTTAAGCTTCTAAACTTGTGTTAGATCCGAAGAGCGTTTGCGTGAGCTGACGCTCTTCCTTTATTCTCAAACCATTCTATGAAACGAATTTTGCTTGCGGTTTTGCTCCCGTTGATCGCGTTTTCCGCGCTTAGCTGCGGACGATTTTCAAATCCGGCAACGGTGGCGGGAGAAGAGCGTTACGTCGTCATATCCCCGATCTATAATGAGATCATCTGGGCACTCGGTGCGCAGGACAAGGTCGTTGGCGTCGATCTGTCGAGCACTTATCCGGCTGAGGTCAAAAATGTGCAGATAGTCGGCTATCATCGTGCCTTAAGTGCCGAGGGAATTCTCTCGCTACACCCTTCGCAGATACTTTCGTCTGACGACAACATCGGCCCGCCGCAGGTCGTCGAGCAGATAAAACAGCTAAATATTCCGGTTAAAGCATTTACCGCGAAGAACGATTCGGTAGACGGAACAAAAGCATTGATCCGCGAGATCGGAGCTTTCTTTAAGAAGGAAGCAAGGGCCGAGGAGCTTTGCAAAACTCTCGACGATCAGATCGCTGCCTCCATCGAAAAGGTCAAACAATATACCGACAATCCGCGAATTGCCGTTATCCATTTTGGCCGGGCTTCGAACATATACATGGTCGTCGGCAAGACCGGCGGCGAAGGCGGCGGTGCGGGCAAAATGATAGAATTGGCGGGCGGGCAGATGGCGATTGATTCCGACAAGATGCAGCGAATGGAATCGCCCGAGATAATGGCTCAGGCAAATCCGGACATCATTTTGGTAACGGATTACGGTTTTGACCACGCGGGCGGTACGACCGACGCGATCAAACAATTGCCGGGCGTCGGAACTTCAAATGCGGCAAAAAATAATAAGATATTCCGCATCGAAGAAAACCAGCTGATGTACTTTGGCCCGCGAACCGGCGAAAATATAGAAAAAGTGGCCGCGATCATCCATCAAAAGTGACATATAAAACCGGATCTCCCGGATTCCTGATTCTGTCCCTCGGCCTGATAATGCTCGTCGTAACGGCAGCATCGATCAGGTTTGGGGCCATCGATTTTTCGCTTTCCGACATCATCAGCGCACTTGGTTCGCTTATTCCGGGACAGCCAGAAGCAACGTTTGACCAACGAATTTTCCTAGAGCTGCGACTCCCGCGTGCGTTTCTGTGTCTGCTCGTCGGAGCCAGCCTCGGCGTGGGCGGGACGCTGATGCAGGCACTTTTTCGCAATCCGATCGTCGAACCGGGCCTCGTGGGAACATCGAGCGGAGCGGCTTTCGGCTCTGCTTTGTTCTTTGTGGTCGGCGGCGTTTTCAATATCGGAGCAAGTCTCTGGAGCCTGCCGCTCGCAGCGTGTATCGGCGGAATTATTGCGACATATCTCGTATTCATGCTGGCAAAAGCACGCGAGGACGGACGGGCGTCGATCGTCATGCTCTTGCTGACGGGGCTTGCGGTAAACGCGCTGTTTATGAGCGCCATCGGATTTTTGTCGTACATCGCCCGCGATCCGCAGGCGAGGTCGATCACATTCTGGAGTTTGGGTACGCTGTCGGGAGCGAGCTGGACGGCGGTGAAGATCGTCGGGATCACGACGATCGGCGGCACCTTGGTCGCTCTTCGCTATGCAAAACAGCTAAACGCACTGATGATCGGCGAGGAAGAAGCGACCTATCTCGGCGTCAACGTCAACAAACTGAAATGGATAATACTTTCGATCAACGTCGTCGTCGTCGCGGTTGCAACGGCGTTTACGGGCGTGATCAGCTTTGTCGGGCTGATCGTTCCGCATATTTTGCGGATGCTTCGCGGGGCGGATAATCGTTTTCTGATCACGGCGAGTGCTCTGCTCGGTGCGACTCTGCTGAGTCTCGCGGATCTGATCGCACGTCTGTCATTGAGGCCGGCGGAGCTTCCGATCGGCATCGTCACGTCCGCGGTCGGCGTGCCGGTTTTTCTTTACCTGCTGCGTCGGCGGCAGTATATGTTTTGAGAATTACGCTCCATGTACTTTAGACTTATTAACCGCAGATAACGCAGATACCACGGATCATAAAAAAGTTAGAAAGATAGATTCAAAATCGGACTTTTTATTTGATTTTACGTGTGTCATCCGCGTCATCTGCGGTCAATGAATTCGAATTTATAGAACCTGTGCTCGAAGCAAACGATCTCACATTCAAAGTCGGCAGCCGCGAACTGATCTCTGACATATCAGCCGCGTTCGAGCCAGGCCGTCTGCACCTCATCATCGGCCCGAACGGTGCCGGAAAATCGACGCTGATCAAGGTTCTCGCCCGCCTTCTCCGTCCAAATACCGGAACTGTCGAATACGAGGGCATTGACGTGATAAAAACCGGCGAAGCCGACCTAGCAAAAGGCCGGGCGGTTCTCTCGCAGGCGGTTGAGGTCGCGTTTCCGCTAACCGTTCGCGAGATCGTCATGATGGGCCGTTACCCGCATTTTACGGGGCGTCCCGGCACTGTTGACGAAAGAATTGTTGGTGAGATGATGGAGTTTTTCGAGATAAACGAGTTCGAAAGCCGCAACTACCAAACCCTCAGCGGCGGCGAACGCCAACGCGTAAATTTTGCCCGTGTGCTCTCACAACTGTGGCGTGTCGATCCCGAAATCTCGGGTCCGTGCCGTTATCTTTTTCTCGACGAACCGCTCACGTTCCTCGACATCCATCACCAGATCGCCTTCATGCGAAAGATCAAGGATTTCACCTCCGCACCAGATGTCGTCACCGTCGGAGTGGTCCACGACCTAAACCTCGCCGCCAGATTCGCCGATCACATTTTGTTATTGAATAATGGAAAACTAGTCGCTAACGGAACCGCCGCCGAGGTGCTTACAACCGAACGCATTCGCGAAGTTTTTGAAGTCGAAGCGCGATTCGTCCCCGTCGAAGGGTCGGGGCTTCATTTGGTTTTTGATTGAAATACGGTCTATTTAAGAAATTTAGTATCAAAAGCTCTCGGAAGCAGGTCTTTCATTTGGACGGTTTCGGTTTTGCCTTTGAGGTTGGCCATGGTGACGGGGATGTCGCCGCCGAATTCCCAGATTATCTGGCGGCAGACGCCGCAGGGTGGCGTTAGGTCTTCGGTGTCGGCGACGACTGCGATGTGTTTGATCTTGCGTTTGCCCTCGGAGATCGCTTTCCAGATGGCGACGCGTTCGGCACAGACGGTGAGGCCGTAGCTGGCCGACTCGACGTTGCAGCCGTCGATGACCTCGCCGTCTTCCATTTCGATCGCCGAGCCGACCTTGAACGACGAGAATGGCGCGTACGCATTTTCACGCACGGCGGTTGCGGCTTCGATTAGTTCTTTCTTTTCCATTACCACTATTTCGGGCCGTCAGCGGCCAATTCTTTGTTTAACTTTCGACTCACGAGGCCGCAAAGCACTTCGACGGTCACTCCGGTCTGGGCGCCTTCGGGGATGATGATATCAGCGTGCCGTTTTGACGGTTCGACGAATTCGTAATGCATCGGCCGGATGGTTCGCTCGTATTGCTCTAATGTACGTTCGAACGTGCGTCCGCGTTCCGTAATGTCACGCCGAAGGCGCCGCATCAGGCGGATATCGTCCGGCGTATCGACGTAAACACGCACATCCAGCAAGTCCAGAACACGAGGCTCCGCAAAGATCAAAATGCCCTCGACTATGACGACCGGACGCGGTTCGATAACCTCGATCTTTTCGCTGCGCGTGTGCGTCGCAAAATCGTACAGCGGCATTTCAATCGACAAACCCTGTTTGAGGCGCAAGATATGATTGACAAGCATATCGCTGTCGAGCGAATCGGGATGGTCGAAATTTGCCTGATGACGTTCGTCGAGCGGCATGTCCGAGAGGTTGCGGTAATACGAATCCTGCTCGACCAGCACTACATTCTGCGCACTGACCGATTCGACGATAGCCCGAGCGATCGTCGTCTTCCCCGAACCTGTTCCACCGCAGATGCCAATAATCATACATCTATACTAACGAAGTCTTGAACCACAAAGAAATTCAACCACACATAAACGCAGATGGACGTAGATATAGGTCAATGATCGACCTTGATCGGCGTTTATCCGCGTCCATCTGCGGTTAATTAATTTTTGAAACGATCCGTTTCAACAATTCCTTGAAAACTTCTGCAACTCTCGCACCCGTTTCCATGACCTCTTCGTGGTTGATCGGTTCGTCGCTCATGCCGGCGGCGAGGTTGGTGATGCACGAGATGCCGAGGACGCGTGTGCCCTGATGACGGGCGGCGATGGCTTCAGGAACCGTGGACATGCCCACCGCGTCGGCTCCGTATTCGCGGAGCATTCGGATCTCGGCGGGCGTTTCATAGGTAGGGCCGGAAAGCCCGCAATAAATGCCGCGATGCATAAAATCGATCTGCTCTTTGTCGAGGCCTTTTTCAAAACGCTCGTGGGCGATCGCTTTTGCTTCGCTGCTCGCGATGTCGCGAAATTCGCGGTCGTAAACCTCGCTCAGATCCGGGAAACGCGGTCCGAAACGGTTGTCGTTCGGCCCGCGAAGCGGATTGACGCCCATGCAATTCAGGTGATCTGTGATCAACATCAGGCTGCCGGGGATCATGTCCGAATTGAGGCTGCCGGCGGCGTTCGTCAGGATCAGGTTCTTGATCCCGAGCAAGCCGAACGTTCGAACCGGCGTTATCACCTGTTCCATTTCGTAGCCTTCGTAATAGTGAAAACGCCCTTGCTGTACGGCGACCGACTTTCCGCTGATCTCGCCCAAAACGAGCTGTCCCGCGTGCCCTTCGACTGTCGAACGCGCAAAACCGGGAATCTGTTCATACGGGATCTTCACCGCATTTTCCAGTTCATTCGCGAACGCCCCGAGCCCGCTGCCCAGCACGATCGCAGTCGATATCTCGCCAGCATATTTCGATCTAATTAATTCCGCCGCCGCTGCGGCTTTTTCGTAAGACATAATGTCAGAACCACCTGCTGTAGCGGGTGGTTGGATGTCGAATACTGTTCTCTAAACTTAGCTGAGAAATTATGGTCATAAACCACCCGCTACCGCAGGTGGTTTATGACTAGTTCTCTTTTCGATACGGAATTCCGAGTGCCTTCGGAGCCCGCGAAAGTCCGATAAATCCAGCCAGGACGATGATCGTCAGGACATACGGGATCATTTGGATAAACTGAACGGGAATGTCTTCGCCCGAGGGCATTTTGTAGACGCCCTGGATCTGGATCGTCAGCGCCTCCATCAGTCCGAAGAAAAGACAAGCACCGACCACCGGAACCGGCCGCCATTTGGCGAGGATCAACGCCGCGAGAGCAATAAACCCGCGTCCTGCGGTCATGTTACGGGTAAACAGCGAACTCTGGCCGATCGAAAGATATGCACCGCCAGCTGCGGCCAAAATGCCGGACAGAATGACGCCAGTGTATCTGATCTTGAGTACATTGATGCCGGCTGCGTCGGCTGCTTCGGGATTTTCGCCGGTCGCCCGCAGACGAAGGCCGAACGGAGTTTTATACAGTACGTACCAGCAGATAGGTACTAACGCAAAGGCAACGATCGAGGCGAGTGAGATGTTGTTGAAATAGTTGGGTAGCTGCCAGGCCTTGTCGATCTGCGGAGTCGAACCGGCAGAATCATAAACCGCACCACTGATAAGTGCGGGCAGCCCGATCATCAGAAAATTGATCGCCATTCCCGTTACGACCTGATCGGCCTCAAATCTAATTACTGCAAATGCATAAATCGCAGCAAGCGATCCGCCCGCTACGACGCCGCAGAGCAAGCCGAGGTACGGGTTGTGAAACTGATACGTAGCGATCGCAGCGGTAAATGCACCGACAAGCATCAGACCCTCAAGCGCGATATTGATAACGCCGGAGCGCTCAGAAAACAATCCGCCAAGTGCAGCGAAGATCAGCGGCGTCGCCAGCCGGATCGCCGAGAAAAGTAATGCAAATGTTAATATCTCGCCCATTATTATTTCCTCGTGTACTTTTGAAAGCACGCGACAAAAAGGATGATGATCGCCTGCAAAACCCAGCCCAGATCTTTAGAGACCTTCGCCGTAAACGCGTCAACAAATATCTCGCCCCGTAGCAGCACGCCAAAAAATATCGCTGCGATAAACACACCAAGCGGATGGTTACGCCCAAGCAACGCGACCGCGATCCCCAGAAATCCCCACTCGGCAGAAAAGCCGTCGTAGTAATTATGCCTCGCACCCAAAACCTCACCGATCGCAACCATTCCGGCTAGCGCTCCGGAAAAGGTCATCGCGATTATGATCTGCTTCTTCGGCGAAATGCCGCCGTATTCCGCAGCCGAAGGGTTTTCGCCCACAGCCCGTAGCTCATATCCCCATTTTGTTTTCCACAAAAAGATATAGACCACGACGCACATCAATATAGCGAAAAGGAAAGAGATGTTGAGCGGAACGTCTTTCGGTATGAACGGCAGAAACTGATTCAACTGCGGAATATGTGCGGCTTCGCCGATATTGGCAGTTTGCAGGATCGGGTCGCCCGGAATCTTGAAGTAATATTGCGTGAAATAGCTGACCAGAGCGACGGCGATGAAGTTGAGCATGATCGTATTGATCACCTCATGCGAACCAAACTTAGCCTTTAGAATGCCCGGGATCGCTCCCCAGATGCCGCCGACAACAATTGCAGTTAGAATGCAGAGCGGCACAAGCAAATACCAGGGTAAACTGAACCAGGACCAGTTCTCTTCTTTACCAAAGATATTAACGACCGTACCGCCAAACTTGATGCCGACCCACGCGGTCGAAAACGCCGCGACGTAAAGTTGTCCCTCACCACCGATATTAAGCAATCCGCATCGGAAGGCGACCGCGACCGCGAGGCCCGTGAAGATAAGCGGCGTCGCATAGTGAAGCGTCCAGCCGATGTCCTTGAGCGATCCGAACGAACTCGACAATAGCCAGCCGTAAGCCTCGAAAGGATTATCGCCGATCGACAGGATTATGATCCCGCCGACGACGAATGCCGCCAGGACGGCGATCAGCGGCCATAGGACTTCACGAAGAATTTTCATTTACTTGTAGGCAATGTGCGTCAACAAATATAACCGACAAACGCCAAATCTGTCACCCGAAAACCGCGAAAACCGACAATTTTTGAGGCTGAATTTTTTTTCGCAGAATACTTGACAATGATACACTCAGGTTTTATTATCTTTTTAGACTAAGTGATTAGTCATTAACCTAGATTTTTGGAGGAAATGATCATGAACATAGTGCGATATGAACCTTTTAGAGAACTTCGCGGGTTGCAGGATGAGATGACACGGCTTTTTGCGGGCCTTGCGCCAACTAGTGCGAGCCGGGAGGAAATGCTAAACGGAGCCTGGCTTCCGAAGGTAGATATTTTCGAGAACAAGGAAAATCTCGTTCTCGAAGCCGAACTTCCCGGCATGAGTCGTGACGATTTTGAGCTTTCATTTGAGAACAATGTGCTGACGCTAAAGGGCGAGCGCAAGTTTGAAAAGCGAAGCGAGGGCGACAACTATCATCGCGTCGAGCGTTCGTATGGAGAATTTACGCGTTCTTTCACGCTGCCACAGACGGTCACGGTCGAAGGCGTCAAAGCTGAATTCAACAATGGAATTTTGCACTTGAGCCTACCGAAACGCGAAGAGACCAAGGCACGCAAGATCGAGGTCGTTGGCGGCGACGCAACGCCAAAAGCGATCGAGGCTGAAAACAAGGCCAAAACGGCCGGTGCATAATTTGTACGAGGGTAGATGACAAGCGGTGAATGGTGAGTGCGAACATTCACCATTCGCCGTTCGTTTGTTTACAATAAGACTATGAGATTCGATAAATTTACGATCCGCGGCCAGGAAGCCGTGCAGGAAGCGATCGGCATCGCCGAAAAAGGCCAGAATCAGCAAGTAGAGCCGGAGCATTTGCTCGCGGCGATGCTTGAGCAGAAGGAAGGCGTGGTCAAGCCGATCTTTGGCAAGATCGGTGCGAATGCGGCAACGATCGCTGATGAGATAACGGCGGCGATTGCGAAATTTCCAAAAGTTACGGGCGGCCAGCAATATTTTAGTTCGCGGACAAACACCATTTTTCAGGACGCACAGAAAGAGGCTGAAAAGATGCAGGACGAATATATGTCCACCGAGCATCTTTTGATCTCGATCGCGGCGGAGAAAAACGGCGATGCGGGACGCATTTTACGCTCGAACGGGATCACCCGCGAAGATCTCGAAAAGGTCATCACCGATATGCGCGGCGGTTCGCGGATAACGGATCAAAATGCGGAAGAGAATTTCCAGGCCCTCGATAAATATGCTCAGGACCTGACCGAACTCGCCCGCAAAGGCAAGCTTGATCCGGTGATCGGCCGCGACGATGAAATTCGCCGTGCGATACAGATTTTGTCGCGTCGAACAAAGAATAATCCTGTATTGATCGGCGAACCAGGCGTTGGTAAAACGGCGATCGTCGAGGGATTGGCCCAGCGAATTGTCTCGGGTGACGTACCTGAAACACTAAAGAATAAGAAACTTGTCTCTCTCGATCTCGGAGCGATGCTCGCCGGTGCGAAATATCGCGGTGAGTTTGAAGATCGTTTGAAAGCAGTTTTGAAAGAGATCGAAAAGGCCGAGGGGCAGATCATTTTGTTTATCGACGAGCTGCACACGCTGGTCGGAGCCGGAGCGAGCGAAGGCGCGATTGACGCGTCAAATATGCTCAAACCGGCACTCGCACGCGGAACTTTGCGCTCGGTCGGTGCGACGACGCTTGCGGAATATCAAAAATATATTGAGAAAGACAAAGCCCTCGAACGCCGTTTCCAGCAGGTTTATGTGGGCGAGCCGAATGTCGAAGACACGATCGCGATCCTTCGCGGTTTGAAAGAACGATATGAGGTTCATCACGGCGTTCGTATCAAAGACGCGGCGATCGTTGCCGCGGCGGTGCTGTCGAACCGCTACATAACCGACCGTTTTCTGCCCGATAAAGCCATCGATTTGATCGACGAAGCGGCTTCGCGGATTCGTATCGAGATCGATTCGCTGCCGCAGGAGATCGATGTGCTGGAACGCGAGATCTTGCAGCTCGAGATCGAGCGTCAGGCCTTGACGCGGGAAACTGACGAGAAATCAAAATCACGCCTCGACGACATCGAACGCCGGATCGGCGATCTCAATGAAAAGTCGTCGGCAATGAAGGCCCAGTGGCAATCGGAAAAAGACGAGATCGAAAAGATGCGCGACGCTAAGGGCAAACTCGAACAAGCGCGTCTCGAACTCGAACAGGCACGTCAGGCCGGCGATCTGGCCAAGGCCGCCGAGATCCAATATGGCAGCATTCCCGAACTCGAAAAACTGCTCGAATCTGAACAGGCCCGGCTCGGTGAATTGCAGAAAGACGGCGTTTTTCTGAAAGAAGAAGTTGATGAAGAGGACGTTGCCGAAGTCGTAGCAAAATGGACCGGCGTTCCTGTGAAGAAGATGTTGCAGGGCGAAATGCAGAAGCTCGTCGAGATGGAATCGGGCCTCCGCAAACGCGTTATCGGCCAGGACGAGGCTCTCGAAGCGGTTTCGAACGCCGTACGTCGTGCTCGTGCCGGTTTGCAAGATCCGAATCGTCCGGTTGGTTCATTCATATTTCTCGGCCCGACCGGCGTTGGTAAGACGGAAACGGCTCGTGCTCTCGCAGAATTCTTGTTCGATGATGAAAAGGCAATGGTGCGGCTCGATATGTCCGAGTATATGGAGAAACACGCCGTCGCCCGCATGATCGGTGCTCCTCCGGGATATATCGGTTATGAGGAAGGCGGCCAGTTGACCGAGGCAGTGCGTCGTCGTCCGTATTCGGTCGTGCTTTTCGACGAGATCGAAAAGGCGCATCCTGACGTCTTTAATGTCCTGCTGCAAATATTGGATGACGGACGTTTGACGGATTCGAAGGGCCGTGTGGTCGATTTTAAGAATACGGTTTTGATAATGACCTCTAATCTTGGTTCGCGAGAGATACAGGCCGGCCACGATAATCCTTTGGCAGATCGCGATACGAAGAAAGATGTTTTGCAGGTTCTGCGTGATCATTTCAAGCCGGAGTTTTTGAATCGAATTGATGACATTGTTGTCTTTGCCCAGCTGACCCGCGACGAGATCGCCAGGATCATCGATGTTCAGCTTGAAAAACTGCGAAAGAACCTCGATGAGCGCGGCATCGCTCTCCAACTCGACGAGACGGCGAGGGAATTGATCATTCACGAAGGCTACGACCCGGTTTACGGTGCAAGGCCGCTGAAACGTGCGATCCAGACGCTGGTGCAAAATCCGTTGGCGGTCAGTCTGCTCAAGGGCGATATCGCCAGCGGCAGCACGGTCGTCGTCACCGCTGAGAACGGCGAGATGAGATTCACCCCGACCGAGGGCAGTGCGAAAGCCGGGGCATAGGCGCAATACTAGGCCGGAATGGTATTATTTATTTAGTTGCGATATACGCCACGGAGTCACGACTTTTTTAACGTTCGGGCCTCCGCAATATAATGTTTAAGAGAAAGAAAATGAACGAGCAAGAGACAGAATTCGACGAAACCGAGGGAGCGATCCCGGTTAACGACAAACGTCGTTTTAATACGGACGGCGAACGTATCGCCGATGATGACAAACCTGCAGAGCCGGTCAAATCCGCATATGAGACGGCGCTTGAGAATCAGCTAATGGCTGAAAAGACAAGGCGGGAGGCGGCCGAGACAAAGCTCGGTAGCGTACAGGTCAAATTTGAGGAAGCCAAGGCAAATCTCGAAAAAGAGACCGCCGAGATGCGTTCGCGGCTGATGAAAACGCTCGAGGATCGCGGAAAACAGGCTCAGTTTAACTTTTTGACGACGCTACTTCCTGTTCTCGACAATCTCAATCTCGCGGTCGCGGCGAGCGAGACCGATCCGTCGGTCGAGCATTTACGAAGCGGCGTGATCGGAACGGCACGAAGTTTCGAGCGGGCGTTGATCGATGTCGGCGTCGAACCGATCGCTGCGGTCGGCGTGACGTTTGACCCCGAGGAGCACGAAGCCGTGGACATGGTCGCCACCACTGCGGAAAATGACGGCAAGATCGTTGCCGAATATGCCCGCGGATACAGGTTTGCGGGCAAACTGCTCCGTCCGGCCCGTGTTCAGGTCGGCAAGGCCCTGGCCGATGCGGCGGGCTAGTAGTTGCAAACCAGCTCAGCGAACTTGAGATTCCCGGCGGCGTGCCGATATGGAAAATGGCGTGTCTGGAATAAGACAGATCTATTGAGGGATCGATCATAAATCGCGGCATCGGACGAAAATTCTTTCCGTAGGCCGCCCGTAGGTGATATGATTGATAATCAGGCAAATCCCTTCAGTTAAGCCGCATCGTATATTTTAGTTTTACCAATATTTATATGGCAGATATAGACGCATACAAGGATAAATTCAGCGAAAGCGGTAGACGCGTGTTGGAGACCGCTTTGGGCGAGTCCAAAAAGCGTGAACAGAATTACGTATCGATCGAGCACATTTTGCACGCGGTCGCGTTCGAAGAGGACGATCTCTTTACCTCGACGATGCGCGATCTCGCCGTCGACCCGCGATCGGTCAAGATGCTGATCGAAAAACGAATGGAAGCCGGACGCCAACATTCGGGCAGTGGTTTTCGCATCGCGCCGGAAACCACCGAATTATTTAAGCGCGCCATGGACCGTGCACGTTCTCAGGGACGCCGCGTGATCGATGGCAGCGATATTTTTTACGTTCTTTCAAACGACGAACGCAGTGTCCTGAACGACGTTTTGCAAAATCTGGGAGTGCCGTCTGACGAGGTTGCAACAACCGCTCGAACACGCATCCGCAAGCGTGAAAAAGAAGAAGAACGCACCCGGCAGAAATATGAATTACCGTCGTTTCTAAGGCATTTCGGTGTCTCGATGAACAAACTTGCCCGCCAGGACAAGATCCCGCCGACCATTGGGCGCGAGCGTGAGATCCGTCAAATGATGGAGATTTTGTCGCACCGCGAACGTTCGAATTCGCCGATGCTCGTCGGTGAACCCGGCGTTGGCAAAACTGCCGTTGTCGAGGGACTCGCACGATTGATCGAACTGGAGCCGGAAAAAGTTCCGGCAAGATTACGTGACGCTCATATTGTGCAGCTACAGATGGGCGGTCTTGTCGCCGGCACGATGCTTCGCGGAATGTTCGAAGAACGGATCAAGGGCATCATTGATGAGGTTAAAGAGAAAGATCACATCATTCTCTTCATCGACGAAGCACACACGATCATCGGCGCCGGAGCGGCGATGGGTACGACTTCGGACGCGGCTAACATGTTCAAATCGAGTTTGGCCCGCGGCGAACTCCGCATCATTGGTGCAACGACGATCACCGAGTTTAAGGAATACATCGCCGACGACGAAGCCCTCGCACGCCGCTTCCGGCTTGTAAATGTGGCCGAGCCGACGATGGATCAGACAAAAGAGATCTTGCTCGGCGTTCGTCCGCGACTTGAGAAAAATTACTCGGTGACGATTTCAGACGAAGCCATCAACATGGCTCTCGAGATGTCGCCGAAATACATTCGTAATCTGCACCTACCGGACAAAGCGATCGGCTGGCTCGACACGGCTTCTGTAAAGGTCGAGATCAATGAACCGCTCGAGATGATCGTCCGGCCCGAGCATATTATCGATGTCATTTCTCAGGAATCACGAATTCCGAAGGACATGATCTATCGTGATACGTCCGACCGATTTGCCGCGATGGAATCCGATCTTGGCAATCGCGTGATCGGGCAGAAAGATGCTGTTCGTGCGGTTGCCGAACGATTGCGGCTCAATAAAGGACCGCTAAAGGACAACCATTACGCGCCCGATGGCGTTCTGCTTTTCCTTGGCCCGACGGGCGTGGGAAAAACGGAGCTTGCAAAGGCTGTTGCCGAATTTATGTTCGGTGACGAAGGCAAAATGATCCGTATCGACATGTCCGAGTACGGTGACGGCACGGTCGGTATCGAAAAACTGATCGGCATGCCGCGTGGTATTGTCGGCAGCGAACGCGGCGGTATTTTGACGGAACAGCTTCGTGACAATCCTTATACGGTCCTGCTGCTCGATGAGGTCGAAAAGGCTTCGCCGTACCTGATGAATATTTTCCTTCAGGCTTTCGACGAAGGCTGGATCACCGACGGCCGCGGTAAGAAAGTTTACCTTTCAGACGCGATCGTCATAATGACCTCGAATCTCGGCAGTGAGAACTTTAAGCGATACGAGAAACCTCTTGGGTTCGGTCAAAAGACTCTCGGAGATGTGACGCAGATAAAGGGCGAAGCCATGAAAGCCGCGGAGTCGCGTTTCACGCCGGAGTTTCGAAACCGGATCGATGAGATCATTGTATTCTCACCGCTTGTCCTCGACGAGGTTCGTGAGATCGCGAAGCTTTATCTTGCCAAACTCCAGAAAAATATGGAGCGTCAGGGCAAGGTTGTCGAGGTCACCGAGGCCGCCCTCGACCTGCTGACGGAGAAAGGATTTTCGCCCGCCTATGGTGCTCGATTCCTAAAACGGCACATCGACCAAAAGGTAAAACTGCCGATCACCAACGAATGGAAACTATCGACCAAATTCGTCGTTGACGCTGTCGAAGGCGAGATCACGGTCAAGCCAGGCGAGGTTTTCAGCCTTAATTAGACACAGCAAAAACTTTTTGCATCAAAGGCTTTGGTGATATTATCATCAGAGCCTTTCATTTATGAACCGATCAATATTAAGAACAACTTTTGCGTCCTCCGCCATTATTTTTATCGTGGCGATATTGATATCAGCCCAGCCCGACACGCCAAAACCACCCCAAACCGAAAAGGCTGAGGCTGTGATCGCAAAGGCGGTTCAGGTTCTCGGAGGCGACAAATATTTGCGTGTTTCGTCGCAGATCGGTCGCGGCAAATTTAGTGTGATAAAGGAAGGTGCGACCGTTTCGTTTCAGACATTTGTCGATGTCATCGTCTTACCCGACAAAGAACGCACCGAGTTTAAGGAACGCGGCATTTTGACTATTCAAACCAATTCCGGCGGAACGGGTTGGGTCTATGACGGAGAGCAGGAACTCGTCAAGATCCAAAACGAGACACAGCTTTCGAATTTCAAACAGGGCCTTCGAACGAACCTCGACAATCTGCTTCGGGGCGGTTGGAAGGGCGAAGCAGAACTCTCATATCTCGGCCGCCGTCCGGCCACTCTCGGCAAGCGAAACGACGCTATCAAACTTTCATTCAAGGACGGTTTTGTCATCGAATTTGAATTCTCAGCCGACGACGGCTTGCCGCAAAAATCGCTCTTCAAAAAGACCACGGCCGAGGGCGAGGAGGTCAAAGAAGAAGACCGCTACGCCCAGTTCGTCGACGTCGACGGCATCAAAACGCCATTCATCATCGACCACGCCACCAACGGCAAACCGACCTCACGTATCAACTACATGACCGTCGAATTCAACAAATCCATTCCTGATTCTGCCTTTGCCAAACCGTCGAGTGCGAAAGAAGCGAAGAAAGAGATCAAGTTCTAATGTGAGATGGCAACTGAAAAGAGGTTCGCGCTGTCGCGAACCTCCTAGTTCCTGGCAATCACGCCTAAACGCGTAACCCCTTGCTACACAAACGCAAAATCAAACTGTGCCTGATGGATCGATTTGTCCGAGGCAATGTCGATGTGGCCGAGGTAGGCCTCGATCTCCTCGAGAACCTCTCTCTCTGTGCTGCGAAACGCCTTGGCAACGTCCGGATGGACGCGAAGCGTTGTGTGGTGTACATCCTCAACGCTGCGAGATAGACGGCGGGCTTCGCTTAGGATCTCGTAGCAGACGGTGGTCGGCGATTTGACCCAACCAGCACCTTCGCAATAATCGCACGGTGCGCACATGGTACGTTCGAGCGATTGCTTGACGCGTTTGCGGGTCATGATGATGAGCCCGAAATCGTTGAACGAAAGCACCTTATTCGGGCTTCGGTCGGACGCGAGAGCCTCTTGCAATGCCTGCGAGACCTTGTGCCGGTTGCGGCGGTCTTCCATATCGATCAGGTCGAGCACGATGATGCCGCCGAGGTCGCGAAGGCGAATTTGGCGTGCGATCTCATCGACCGCTTCCATATTGGTGCGGGTGATCGTGTCCTCGAGACGGGCGTTGCCTTTGCCGACGAATTTGCCGGTATTGACGTCGATCGCGACGAGAGCTTCGGTCTGATTGATGACAAGATAGCCGCCGGATTTTAGCCAGACACGCGGCTTTAACGCCTTGTCGATCTCTTCCTGAACGCCGTAGTATTCGAGGATCGGCTCGTCGCGGGTGTACAGCTTGACGCGGTTGACGCTGCGCGGCTGGATAAGATTCATGAACTCGACCGTACG
>Ga0209023_10000753_pt1 | contig 46556 bp, 29 predicted proteins | sample LakOneMetagenome_FD_187468 | JGI IMG/M metagenome (GOLD analysis project Ga0209023, IMG submission 187468) | Freshwater and sediment microbial communities from Lake Erie, Canada (SPAdes) (version 2) | ecosystem: Environmental > Aquatic > Freshwater > Lentic | place: Lake Erie, Canada...
CAATCTTCCATACGAAAATAACACCCGACCATGTCCGGATGAACCCATTCTCCAAATTCTTTTTTACTTGAAATATGATGTTTAATAGTCTTCGTATAACAGTGCATGTGATAATAAGCATAGTAAGACAAATACTTATGTAAATCTTTCTCTAGAAAATCAAACTTTTTCTTGGTGGTTAGCAATACATCATCAGGAACAGTATTATCATCAAGATTTAGAATACTAGCCATCGATTTTAAATAAAATTTTTTAGGTCTTGCATCTGTCTTGGCAAAAAGTGATTTCGGATTATCTTTAGCGTTTACATATATCTGAGCTCCAAGAGTTGCCCAAGGTGTTTTTCCTTCAGAGTTTAATTTCGTATCATAGCCTTTCTTCACGGCAATACTCCAGATTTCTGTTGAAGTTAGGGGCTTTTTTTCTTCACGTAAAATTGATTCTGCTAATTCAAGAAATGTCATTTTTGTACGATTATTGGTTTTTTTTATAACGTTCCCGATCTGAAATTAGATGTAGCTTGTGAAATGTGGGTTCGCCATTTGAAGAAAATGAACTTAAGAAATTAATAGTACAAGCTAATTAACACTTGGCAATTGCGGTTAAAGACTGTTAGCAATAGTTATTGTTCTTTGAAACCTGTAAATCTATATATTCTTTTTGTTATTTTTTTACCTTCACCTGATAATCCGACCTTGATATTATTTTCTTCAACACTTGCTCCTGCATTTCCTTTTCCAGCTGCCTCATAATATTCTTCAATTTCGACGATCTCAGCATTTTCAATACGTTTGGAAATGGCTAGTTCTTGTGCAACTTTTGCCTCTAATTGTAAAATTTCCGTTTCAATTTTTTTTCTTTTTAATTCTTTCTCGATTTTAAACTCATCGTTTGAATCCAGAATTTCTCGAGAATTCTTATTTGAATCGGTTAATTGTTCTGCAATTGAAGATGCAATGCCGTAAGCCGGAAAAATCATTTTAAATGTTTCGTTTATCATAATAGTTTGTGTTGTTTCGGCTTTTGGAACGAGTTTTTGCCGTTACCAAAAAACGAATTTAAGAAATAAAATGTTCCGTTACTGAAAAACTTACAATGACACGTAACGGCCGTTATGAGCTCTGCTTATTTGATTTAAAATACTTAAACGCAAAATATATCAATCCTATTAGACCTAAAATAGATAAAGCTATTTTGATGTATAACAAAATTTCTTCTCTGCGTTTTTCATCTCTAAACTTTTCTAATGACGCTTCAACATGATCGGGGTTAATATCTGCCGCCCAATTAATTTCTTTATCATATTTAGATTTGCCATAACTTGTATTTGTCCCGACAATATTTGTTGCATCTCTAGAATACATCGTTTCTGTCGGCTTATTTTGAGAAGCTTTGATCGATTTCACATAGTCACTATAAGGTTTTAATTCTTCATCAGGTTTTTTTATAGATTTATTAGATTTTGAATTTCTTTCTTGCTTTTCTTTTGTTTGACAAATTCCAATTGAAAGGGAAAGAAGACAAAGAAGGGTAAGTAGTTTTCTCATATAATTTGTTTATGGTTAGTATTTCCATTAGCATATCTAATAACGTTCCGCCGATAGCCGACTGTTGCTGCTTTTGGAAAGAATTTTTTCCGTGACCGAAAACGAATTTAAGAAATTAAAAGTAGAACTCACCCAAAACTCAGCAATTGCGGTTAATGGCTGTTATGCGGCGTTATTGCTTTCGAAACTCAATTTTTTCATTATTTAAATCAACGTTTCCTTCGAAAATATTATCTCTAAGAATAAGTTCTGGCGAACCATTTATTGAATACCCATTTTCAAAATATTTTTTTAATGATAAATGTATAATGACATTTTCGGGATTTATATCCTCGATGTTTTTAGGGAAATTTTCTATTGATTTATTTCCAGATATGTAACAAATATAGTTTACAAACTTTGATTCTGAAGCGTGTCCTTTTCCAGAATTTAGATTTTGAAATTTAAAAACTCCAGATGTATTTGATTTTTCAATTTCTATAAGTGGTGCTAAGATTTCTTTCGGAAGTTTATCTGATATTTCTTGATAGCTTGAATAGGGAGTAGGTGAGCGCAAACTAATCTTTAAAATTATATCATCAGCTTTTATTCTTTTATTTTCCTTATGAATCATAAAGCCAGAAAATATAATAAAAGTAACGCATATAATTAATAATACTTTGCCTTTCCAGTTTAACTTTCTATTATTTTTTCCTTTTCTAATATCACAGAAAGTCGGAATTGATCCAATAGCAATTCCGAAAATGATATTTATGAATTCTTTATTTTCAAATAAAAATTCTGTCATACTTCGATGGTTTTTTATAATGCCGCATAACGTTCCTATGCTAACTCTCGTGGCGGCTTTGGAACATAGTTTTTTCCATTAGGAAAAAACGAAGTTATGAAAAAGGAATGAACAATTTACCGAATACTTAGCCATGAGAATTAGCATGCATTGGCGGTAGTATTTCTTATTCAGTTTCGAATTTTGTTTTATCTCGAAAGTAAATGCTTATTACTTTGTTTGTGGCGGTTTTTTTGACACTAATTATTTGCCCAACTTTTGCATATTTCAAACCAGCAAAACTACTTTTTATAATCAAAAAATTTAGATCATTCATTCCAACAAATGCACTTCTTCCAAAATTCAGCATTCTTTTTATTTCAAAAGTTCCAACTTTTTTCACTTTTCTTTTTTCATCAATTTTGTTTCGTAATATGGCAAATCCAAATGTCAAGAAAAGTATTGAAAATAATAAAATTGCAGCAAAACTTACATCTCTAAAATATTCAGTGAAATTGCTTGGTGGATTATACTCGCATCTTGTCTTTAAAGGTGGAAGATATGGTAAGACTACCACTAAAATTATTAGAAAGCTAAATGTTGAGAAAATAGATTTAATAGTTGGTTTTTCAAGTTTATTTTTTTCAGATAAACCCTCCATTTCCCATTTTTCTAAACTTTGTGTTCTGTATGTTGTATCTATTCTGTTCATATATATTGCCGCCAACTTGTATGTGTGTATTGGAAAATGATACCTATTAAGGTTTTTAGAAATTAGTATTAGGATAGATAAATTTCATTTAGCTAATATATAAAAATATCACACAAAGAGCATTGATTAGACTACTTCAAAACCGGATTGGTAGTTTATCATCGTGTCTTTTTTTATAAAAACTAAATATTTATTTTGATACCTAATTTTTTTTATAAAAGTAGCACTCTGATAGGTATCTATTTCAAATGTGAAATCATCAATATTGAGAGAGTCAGCGTGGACCATCAATTCATAAGTTCCAATGTTGCCTATTTCGTTTCGAAGGATATAGATTCCTTCGTTATCCGTAAACGAGAGCAGCATTTTCTCCATGTTGAATAAAGGAAATAAGGTATTTTCATTAAATAGTTCTGCTGTATTTAGTTTGTATACTTTTTTATGGTTGAACCAAAATTCTATTTGACTCTTCCGGTGATTTAGAATGCCGCCGCCTATTTCGGAAGGCAAAGCTTCTAAACTAGTGTATTTCTTGTCTTTTAGATCATAATAAAAGAACGGATCTAGTAATGCTTCTGTGATGGTTCTTTTTGGTCCAATAATCTGTTTCCAATTTTCTATTACATCAAGAGGCACGAGGATTCGTTTGATTTCAACGCCAGTGCCTATGAAGTTAATTTTGAGTTTGTTCAACGAAAAACGGATTACTAGATTAAAGTATAAAGATAGTGAAGCTTTAAATTAGGTTCGTGGAATGTACGATTTCTTACTTGTTTTTGCCAAGATTAGTGCTCACTTACTTTACTTCAATTGACCTAAAAAGCAAATCAATCGGCACTTTGCTGTCTCGCGAAAGCGCTGCTTCGTTTTTTGTAATGCTATGAAATAATCTTCTCCTAACCATTCTTTGTGCGTCATTGTTTGTTTGGTCTTACCGAAGCCTTTAGGAAAATATCTTTTAAGTTCTTTGTTTGTGACCTCCATAAGATTTATGGTTTTGTTATAGTCAAAGACAAGCAAGTTGGATAGATTATGACAAGTTATACTTTGAAAAACATTTACTTCTTCAAAGTAAAAGTGATGTGCCTTTTCGATGATTTTGGAGCAATCGTTAGGCAAACCATTGTTTGCAATTGAGCGAGAAGGTTGATGTTCGGTTGCGATTTCTTTTACTAAAAAGTACAAATTAAACTCATCGAAAAAAGGCTCTAGATTATTGAACCAACTGTTGATGGCTGCGGGGTCGTTACTATTTGCAAAATATTTCCATTGGCGTGATTTATCGTTGAAAACCTCCAAATAGCAAATAGTAAAATCCATTGTGTTAACTTGTTTTGTACCAGGAGATGCCTTTGTTCGTGGAATAGAAAAGCCCTTTTGAGGAGGATAGTAAAATTTCTTTCCCATTGTCTGTTAAATCCTGCATAATGCCAATAGTTGGCGTAGCATTCGCTCTGTTATACCAGCTGACACCATTGTTGTTAGAGTACTCGATACTGTTTTTATTGGTGTTGATACGGATTAACTCTTTTTCGTGATGGATCATTTGTCCCATAGTTTTTGTGTTTTAGGTTTATAGACACAAAGTAAAGTGTCGGTTCGGACAAAATATGTCGTTTACGATTTGGTTTTTTGAAGTCTGTTTAGCTGATTTTGAAAGTTATTGTGGAGTTTTCAGAATACGGCTATTTAACATCTGTTAGAATTCTTTTGCTAATAAGTCCATTTACTAATAATTTCTCAAATTCTTTAAAGTTGAAAGCCTTACCATTCGTATTTAACAAAGGCACACCAAAGTCGAGCAATATTCTACTACTTCCTGATTGAAGTTCAATGCAAGAACCTCCTTTTTCGTTGTTACCTCTGTGTATGGTTAATTGCATATTTTTACAGACCAGTTTTAAAATTTAATGATTTCAAACTTTTTTCCATCAGCGCTTTTAAAAAATGTTATTTTAAATTCCTTAGCCAATTCTTTTAAATTAACTCTCTCACCTCTTTCAAGTTCTTCAAGTTCTACAAATGATTTGCACGCTTTCTTTTTAGGGTCGTTAACAACCATAACTGCGGGCCTTATCACATAACCATTGTCTGGTAATAAGTGTTTGAAATCATTTGTGAGTTTTATATGGTCAATTATTTTACAATAAGTATGCACTTCTAAAATTGCCCTCAATAATGTTTCTTGATTATCACCATACTTAAGTTCAATAAGATATAAAGTATCACCATGAAAAGACATTATGTCAAATTTCCCCGCTTTGTCGCTTTTTCCATCCTTTAAAGGAATTTGAAAGTCAATTATTTGCCCAAGATGATCATGTGTGATTTTTTCATTAAATAATTTTTTCACATAATTCTCTTCGTGTCTTTTAGATTCATAATTTATAGAAGATGTCCCATTATGGTGACTTTTAGTAGAATAAGATTTCCCTTTGCTATTACGTGTTATTTTTTTAATTTTTTCAAAATGTGATAAACTATTCAATATTGCAGTCGCAATAATTTCAGAATAATACTCATTTGTTTTAGTTGCTTTACCAGTATAATTATGGATTTTTTTCTTATAAAATGTATCTATAAATTCTAAAGAATCTTTAATTTCCTTTTCAATTGCTACTTTTGAATATGCCATAATTTTGGTGTTTAGTATTTTATTTAAACTTAAGTAATTTATAAGAAAAGTGAAGAGTAGATTAAGAAGTATTTCAGATACAAATTAATTCCCAAAACCAACAGCTTTTTTCAATTTGGGTTCATAATTGTTGCTGATTTCAAAGTTGAAGATATCGGCAAGTGGAAGCGATTGATTGATTTCAACTTCATTACCAAGACTTTTTAATAAGGTGTTAGTCTTATTAATAGTAAGTGGTTTAAATTCGTAAATAGAAGTTAAACGTCCTTTTCTAAGTAACGCTTTGTCAATATTTTTCAAATCGGTATTGAAAGTGGCTATGATTTGGATTCCGAGACTTTCGCCTAACAAACCATCGGTTAGGTTCAACAAAAATGAAAGTTTCGAATTGTGGTGATTGTCTCGAGAGAGTATTAAATCTTCCGCATCTTCGATTACCAAAATGCAATTTTTATTGTCTAGCAAGAATTCAGTTAAGGCCAAATCTTCTAAATTGCTGGCCAACTTTGGTGCTAAAAAGATGACTTGTTTGCTTTGTTGGTGAATCAGGTGTTTAATATAGGTGCTTTTCCCGGTGCCGGGTAATCCGTGAAATAAATACAATCCTTTGCTTTTGTATTTCTTAATGTTTTTCACTATCTCTTGATGCACCTCTCTAAAGTCGTCATTGTAATGCAAGTTGAGGTTTAATTTCGGTTTTTTAAGGTCAATATCTTTGGTTGTAAGTCCTTTATTACCGCCAATAATTAAGCTTATTTGTGTCGTTTTTTTATTCTTAACTCTGAATTGTAATAATTGATTTTGTAATTCCTGCGCTTCTTTTTCTAAACTCGGTTTAAAAAGGATATAGACATTGTACCTAAATAAATTAATAATCATATCATTCTTCAAAAAAATAAAATGATCCAAGTAGGTATTGTCGTTTTTTTCATTGGAATAGCTTTGATGGTAGTGTTCCCGGCAGATTCTTTTTTTGTTTTCATTGCAAAACCATTTTCTAATTTTTTCAATATCAGTAGCTTGAATGCATTTAATATTGGGAATCTGATTGAAATAGCAGTGGTAGAGTCGAAGCTGATTGACGTAATTGCCACCGACATCATAAAGATTCAAGGTGTTGTTTTGTAAAGAGAGCATTTCTTGGTCTAAATTTTTTTCTAGTGTTTCCATAACTTAATTAGTATGGGCCAAAAATAGTACGACACACCGTCAAGGCGTGTCGTTTTGTTAATAGATTTTACATCAATTTGCTTACTGCTATTAATCTTGAACTATTTCTAACATCTTTGAAATAATTATACCAACATCATCGTATATTATTTCTTTGCTATTTCCAAATCGTAATTCGGATAAAGTATTCCAATTACCTAAATTTTCCAGTGTACGTGTCCATTTTGAATTTATTATATAAGTGGCAAAATTTTCATTTGAAGAAGTAGGACCAAAAAAACTCTCAAATTTACCTTTCAAATCCGAGTAATCATCGTAATTATTTATAGTTTTATCTTTATAAGCAAAACCGAAAAGAGCATTTTTAAATGAACCACTTTGATAATCAATTCTTAAGTATAAGTTTTTACTTAACAGGTAATCGTTAGACAAACTTATTCCTTGATAAACGGCTCCGCGATAAAGACCTTCGTCGACATTAACATCTAGACTACTTTCCGAAGCAATCACATTAATTATATCCTCAATAAAATCCTTTTTTAAAATTTCTTGAAAAACTAAGTCTTGCGTTACTAGTATTGCTTGGAACGCATTAAAATTTTCTTGATTTTTTAAAATTTGGTTCGTGATTTCTTGTCCCATTTTACTATTTGCACTTTGATTTGTTAACTGTTTTAATAATTGTAAATATTGATTTAATGTTTCTCTTATAATAGGCTTATTTGCGACTTCCTTAATGCATTTTTGTAACCATCGAATAATGTTCTTCTCATAAGAGAAACAAACAAAATCTTTTAAGTTTGCTAATTCACACTTGGATTGTTTTTCTGGTTCTTTCCCATCTAAAGTCAAATAAATGATAGGGGCGTGTTTGTCGAATTCGCTATACCTCTTAATTTGTAAATATTGATCTCTAGCCCAAATTTTATTTTCAATGAAAATATTGTATTTAAAATTATTGATAACAATATCAATCCTGCCGCCTTCGTTATTGTCATAATCTACTTTACCGATATGCTTTTCTATTATAGCATAACTATTTTCAGTATCAAAAGATTTTAAAGTATGGGCATGATTATCATTTTTCAAAGCCAGATTAGTATTGTCCAAATAGGTTTCTTTAATTTCTTCAATAAAAAGTTTTAGAAATGTATCTTTTTGGCCATGCTGTCCTTTTGCATTCAATAAGTTTGCAATAAAAGCGGAATGACTCAATTCGTCAGAATAGATGTTTAATATTTTAAAAACATTAAAATTTTCTCCCGTATATTCTGCTAAATCGTCATACTTGTTCTTAATGAGGTTTACTTGCTGTAATAAATTCTCAAAATGTCCGATTGCACTACTATTCATGATTTAATATAGATTTGTTTCATTTCGTTTATTTGCTCTATTATTTTTTTCTTCAGACATTTAGGTTCAAGAACTTTAACCTCAGGGCCAAATCGCATCAATTCCATCACAAAATCATGTGTGGGATGCATAAAATAAGCAAAATGACAGTTGTGAGCATCTTCAAAAATAGGCTCTTGGGAAGGGTGTAGTGGGAGCGACTTGATGTATTTTGCTTGGTAGGGCGTGAAGTTCAATACAATTCTCTGAGCAGGTTCGTAGGTTTCTACTCCAAAAGCGTGTTGGTAATATTGGATGACATCGAAAGCGATGAGGTTAAATTTCTTATCGGTTATTTTTAAATTGGTGATGCGGTCTAAGCCGAAGTTTCGGATTTCGTTCTTAGTAACATCTTGGCACACTAGGTACCAGCGGTTTTGTGATTCTTTGATGGCAATAGGGTGGACGGTACGATTTTCAGGTTCGTCTTTCCAAAAACTCTGGTGTGTGAAAGTTACTTCGAACCTATTTTCTATAGCATATAACAAACCGTGTAGGTTTTCTGTGCCTTGGTTGTTACGTTGCTCGAGGTAGAGTTTCTGGGAGACATTGTTGGAATAATTTAGGGCGTTAATAATCTCATAGGATGCTATGATGCGTTCAATAGGTTTTTCGGTGATTGCTTCGACTATTTCATACACCCCTTCTTTGCGATTGTATTGAATATCAATATCAAACAGCGAACGGATTTCGTTTAAATCGCGTTGCAAAGTACGTTGGCTTATTTCTAGTTTATCTCCCGTTATTTGTTGTTGCCGCAACAAGTAGTCCTGCAAGTCATCAAAAGTGGAAGCTCTTGATTTTAATCGGTTGATGATGAAAATGTAGCGTTGGATGAAGTCTCTTTTTGCCATGAATCATTATTTGCTTTACAAATATACTTTAGTTCGGCGACAAAAAATGACGTTGCTGTTTTATTTCATGTTTTTGGCCGCTACCTAAAATGGAAGCTCATTTTTCATCTCCACATAAAAAGGAATAGTAATTCCGATTTCTTCTAGTGCCTTTCTTTTTTCTAAATGAAAACGCAGTGAGGTAATATCGATGCCATTTCTTTGACTTTCTTGGTCATTGAAAGCTTCAGCACGTTCTAGCATCTTATAGGTGGTGTATTTTTCCAGTAAAGGATAATAATGTTCTTTGTAAAATTCAAAAAAATCGAAGGCATTTTTAAATTCTGGACCGTGAAAATAGATGGTATTTTTACCCTTTATTTCGTAGTACATATTTTTCTTCAGTAAACCATAAACTACTTCGAAGGGCGCTTCTTCATAAAGTGCTAGATAGTACAATAACCAACCAATTTGTTCTACTTCAGTAATTTTTTCATTGGCTTCACTCATAGCTTTAGCTAATAGGACATTGTTTTTTTTGAGGAAACTTCCTATATGCTCCAATTCAAAAAAAAGAAGTAGAAAGGGAGTCCACTTCATCGTAGGTCCAAAAATAGGATCCCCTCCAATATGATCATTTACGACAGAATTTTTGACTATCCAATAGCATAGTGTTTCATAGTCAACCCAACTGGGCGGTGTAGTTACGATTTCATCCATCGCTTCATGGGCAGCATTAAGTTTTGACCAATATTCGGTTGTTTTTTTAAAAGTCACTTTTTCGTCCGCATCAACATAAATTGAGAATTGATTGGCCAAGTCCTCTATGGCTTGGTCAGTTTTCAATTGTGAGCAATGGTAAATGTCTTTGATGTCCTCGCCGGCTAGTTCAAAAATAAGGTCAGTGTAATTAGCAGAGTTATTTCCAACTAAACGAAACCCACTTTTACCGTAATTCTCGCATAAAGTACAATCAGCATTGCAGGTTCCAGGGTAGGAGCGCAGCTCGGTATCACCTGCCTTTTTGTATGCTTCAAAAAGGGTTTGTACTTTGTTTAGGAAGATTTCTTTGGTAGTATCTTGATAACTTATGTCGTCTTCCAAAATTAACTCAAGTGCCTTGCTATTCATTTCAGAAATAGCAGTGACAAGACTTGTAGCACTTCTTTTCACAATGGTAACTTCGCCTAATTCTGAAAGCCGCTGTAGTAATTTTAGTTGTTCGGGTGTCATTTATTACAGTTAAAAAGGTAAATCATCATGTTCTTCTTCAGTGAATTTTTTACTCGGTCCTTTTGTCAAGCTTTCCTATGCATTATCCGAAGCTTCATCCTAAAGATCATCATTCAAAGTGATAATTAATTGATCCAATTTAGAGAAAAGCATTTCCAATTGTGGTTTATAGATGCTGTCCGATAATTATAAAGATTCAACAAATCCTTTTAGTTGATTAGCTTGCGTTATTGCATCCATAGTTATTTATTGTTATTTGAAAAACTTTATAATATTGTTGTTTTCATAAAAAAGAATTTTGTTTAGCTGAATTATATAAAAAAATCATTAACTGTTGATTAGACAAGAGCTTTCTTTTTTAATTCATATACCTTCCATTTTTCGCCAGTAAAGACAACTTTTGCTTCAACATCGCAATTTAGTGATATTTCGCTTTTACTTAAAATTTCTTTTGGAACATAATAATCTCCAATGAAGCCAAAATCTGGAGTGAAATTATTTCCATCCTCATAAGCCATATCTTCCCAGTCTAAGGTAGAACCATACTGTTTAAATTTCAATTTTAATAATCCAGAAATATCTTTCCGCAAAGTAGCAGTACTTTCCTCTGTTTTCTCAATTTCAATATGCTTAAAAAGTACTTTATTTAGTTTTTTATCTAATTTTTGCACCAATCTAAGTTGAATAAAATCACCCTCAGATGGTACAAATGATATTTCATTAAATCTGATAATTCCTTGTACTCTATTATTAACAACGTAATGAAATAATTCTTTATCGTTATTTACACTGTCAACAACCGCTATATGTTTTGTGAAATTTGCAATAACTTCATTTTTATCGCATTTAGAAATATCTCTTAACTCAACTCTAATTTCCTCTTTAATTTTCTTTTGAATTTTCTTGGCTTTTATAAAATCTCCTTTTACCAAAGATAAATTACCTTCTGGAAAGAATAACTCTTTATTATCGTTTGAAATAGCGTGAATAATTTTTCTTTCTACGTTAACGTAATCTACAATTGCAGTTACGTTTTCTAAAACACTCCATTTTTGCTTATCTGATTTTTCAACAATCAAAGGAAAATAATCATATTTAAAATGATTTGATTTGGTTTTGTCTTCTACTAGTTTATGGTGAAGTTTAAATTTAAAGACATCTCCCATTTCCGCACTTTTGAATATCGAATATCTATTAGAACTTACTGATAAATTTATAAGATTACCCTCTGTAAAACTTAGTTTTTCTTTATCCTTATCATTTTTCCATTTTTCTATAAATACCAACTCAGTCCATTCTACGTCCTGGTAAGCAAAATCTTCTGCCAATTTAATTTTCTCAATATAAAACTTATTATTTTCTGTCTTTTGAGTATTAGTATCTTTAACCACAGACTGAAGTGCATCATATCTTTCAGATAATTTCCATCCTTTTAATTCTCTATTTTTCTTATAAATATTAAGTTCAACAACTGCTTCCTCTAAATTATCTAACTTGACTAATTTATTTGCTAAATCTAATCTTATGTCTCCTAAAAACGATTCATCCTTTTGCAAGCGAACCGCTTTTGATAGCATTCCAATAGCTAATTGCAAATCTATATCGTCTAAAAACTGTGAAAACTCATGCCACATATAAGCTTGGTCTCCTAACTCCAGTATTAGATTTTTATATATTTTAATCGCTTCTTCTTGATTGTTGCTTTTTGCTAATAGAATTGCGTATTCTCTTTTAAGCCAGTTATCTTTTGGGAATTTAAGTATTGCTATTTTGAACGCATTTATCAGTAATTGTTGATTGGTAAAATTTCCACCAGCTTTGATAAGTTCAAATGCCTTTTTTAGGGCCTTTATTGCTATGGGTTTATATACTTTGTCCTCCTTTACAACTTCTTTCCAATCACTATCAATAAAATTCTCCGGATTCCAATTTTCAAAAAATGATAGAAATCTCCATTCATCATTTTCATTCATTGAAAACATTGCTGAATTCAAAACTTTAGAATGAGTTTCAGAACCACCTTGATCTTTAAAAAATGTATTATATTTTTCATAAAGTCGCCAAACTTCGTCCTTCTTATTTTCTTTATCGGCAGTATAAATTTTCCAGTAAAATGGTTCTTGTAACAATAAGAGGATATCTTCTTTATCTAGTTTAGATACTTTTTCTAATAAAACAGTAATATCAAGCTGTATTTCTTTTTCAATAAACTCTCTGAAGATTCTTGAAATTAATGATGGATACGTTTTACCATCATTATAACTTTCATATAAATCTTCTCTTCTAAGATTTTTCGGATCCCAAAGTAAAAAAAAGTTATATAGATTAAAATCGGAATGTTCTTTAGAAAAATGTAAGGCGAAATTTAAAAAGATTGAATGCAACAGTGATGTTTTTTCATTTTTCAGATTCATATAATCTCTCATTAACGAACGTATCTCTAATGAAGGAATATTATTCTCCTCTGCTTTGATATATCGATAAATAACCCACCCAAAAGCTTCGTGATGGACATCCAGTAACTCATTGCTAGCAAACATTGCTTTCATATTAATTAAAGCAAGTTTGTGATTACCGTTTTTACTTAAATTTTCTGCTTCTTGAATTTTAGCATAATTTATGTCGATTTTAGGTCTTAAAAAGATAATTTGTTTACTGATAATATCATCAACATCAGTGAAATTAATAGCAATCAATTGATTGAAATATTTTTGTGCTTGATTAAAGCTGTTTTGTGCTAATGATGACTTACATAGGTCTATTAATGGCCAAGCTAAAGCACTTTGAGTCCAATTGTCAAATGGGTCAATTTGATAGAGTTTTAAAGCCATATCAAGAGCTTCTTGAATCTTACCTTCTCTTCTTAATTCAAAGACTGTCCTTGTATCCATTACAATAACCAAGATTTTAATTTACTTCCCAAATCCTCATCCGTTTTTTCTAAGACCACAATTTTATTAATAAAACCTTTTGTCTTTTCTTTCTCACTAGTGCCATACCATACACGAAACTTAATTTTACTTTCATTGTTAGTAGCAGAAAAGATATCTTGATTGTTATGACTTTCTATCAATTTCAGGCGGTAATTGTTTTCTTTAAGAATGTCATACCATTTTGTATAAATAACTTTTCTGAAGTCTGATGGAATTTCTAATGAAAAATCTTGCTTGGGCAAATCTTCTATTACAAATAAACTTGTAATTACTTCTTCAATAATTTCTTTTTCTTCATTTTCTAATTTATCAATTCTAACATTACTGACTAAATATTGATCTTTCTCTCCTTTGTTATCAATATTTAAAACACATTTTTTATCAATAGACTGAGGAATTGAATAAGTTACTTTTGTTAAATAGTCTGATTTTTTTTGGACACTTTCTAGAATGTACCCTTTTGGTTCAATTAGTTTTGTTAAAGCGCATATTGTACCAATAACATTTTCATTATTTAAGTCTGCTACTTTATTTGAATAAATTCTTTCTGGAATGAAATTTTGAAATTTAAGAAGACCTCTTTTTGTTTCTTTGGTTTCATTAATTCCATTAACAGAATCTTCAAATTCACAATTGATTAAAGGATTTATTTCTTGAGGATTAATTATTGACGCAAGGTTTTCCGTAGTAGCGATTGACGTGTATAGCCATCTAAAGTATTCGGCATTATTGATTCCTTTACCTTCACCTTGATAACTATTAATTATTGTCTCGTTGAATGAAGAACCTAATGCTTTATGCACAGTTAACGCCCAGCCATAGTTTATAAATACTGCATTTACATATGGATCATTTTCTCTAATGTAAGCTAATAATCTCCTATCATATTTAGCTTTATATTTAGCAAGTATTTCTTTTCGGACTTTATTATTTGTTTTGACATCAATTTTTTTATCCTTAGGTAAATTGTAATTTGTTGCTACAATAATTAAGGCCTCTTTTTCTTCATTTGACAATTCAGTGTATGCTTTATCTTGTTTTAAAATTTTAAATTCTTCACTATCGATAAATGGGTGTTCTGCTTTTTGTTCATTCAATTTTTTATTAACAAAAACTCTGAAAGCAATTTTTTCTTCTTTTGAAAGGCCATCATCACTGATAAAATGATTTTCGAGCATCCAGACATCTGTTTCTGGTATGCCATTTAAGTTTAAACACTTTACATTAATTTTTATAAAATTTAGATTGATTGGTAAAACGCTTTGATTGATTTTTACTGGAATACTATAAATCTCTTTTATTTCATTTAATGTAAAATACATACCATTGATCACTTTTTTAGGTTGATTAAATCCAGTATCATCAGGTATGTTGACATTGTTATTTGCGATCAGTAAATCTCCTTTTGAAAATTTTGTGCTATTATTTAAACAATTGTTTTTTATCCATAAGTTAGTTTTTTTTGCATCCCTTTTGGAATACATTAAAATTGCCTCTTTAGGTTCTACTAATTTAGGTTCACTAAACCATTTCTTTAATTTAATTTCAACTTCTTGTTTTGTTATTTGGTATAAATCTGAATTATTCCAATTATACTTTAACTCATTGAAAATAGTTCCTTCAATGCTTTTGGCAATATTATATACCAAGTCAGTTTTACCCTCAAAATCAGTTTGAATTATAGCATCTCTATAGTGATTTATTGTTCCACTGAATAGTTCTGATACTGTTTCAATATTTAGTGCTGCATCTTCATTTTTGCCGAATGATAATGAATAAGGATCCCCAATACAAATTACTTTTCTATTACTTTTTTCTAGACTTAAGAATTTAAAAATATCTTCTAAAAGTCTACCGCTGCCAAAACGTAACAAATCCGACTGGTTCAAACTTCTGTTTATTAAGTGAGCTTCATGTAGGATAATTAGAGCATTTTCATCGATATATTCATTTGATTTTATTGGGATTATTTCAAGTAATTTTGAGTCTTCATTTTCATCATCTTCATCGGATTGGGTTATACCTCCATAAATTATTTTATATATACTATTTACTTCAGTCCTAGTTCTGGCTGTGATTTTTTTACAAATTCTTGATGAATGCCCCCAAAGTTCAATATGAGGAATGCCAAAATTAGTAGCTTCTGTTACCAGATATTTCATCCATGCATCTCTGCTTTTTACATTCATAGACTCCAATACAAAAACACCACTTTTTTTGTCTATCAAAAAATTATTTAATTCTATTTCAATATCTTTTTCTATTTCTTGGAAGTTATCATTTTTGATACTAGTCTGGATTTCAATAGGTTCTTCTTCCCATTTTTCAGCTGGAAAAACAGATTTTAGGGCATTTGCAATTTCAGCAGTAAATGTATTTTCGCTAGCAAAATCGTAGAGAAAATGGGCCAATTCAGATTCCTGAACTATTTTATAATATCTTAAACTTCCTGGTATTTCATTTTTAATGTCAAGAGGACCTGAAAATAGATTTGTAATACAAACTCTTGAAGGATTTATACTTCCATTTAAGTAGATGTTTTTTTCAATAACTTCATAAAAGGCCTCCCGATATGCTTTTAGTTGTCTAAATGGATTAATAAATCTTGAACCCGCTTTTATTTCGATTCTACTTTTATCTTTATCGCTTTCTGTATACCATTTTGAGTTGTGAAATTCTTCTTCATTTGGAGGTAATTTTACAGTACCTCTATAGTCTTTGAAATCAATTAGTATGATGCCGTAATTGTAACACAAAATGGCATCAGCACGAAATCTATAATAGTTCTCATTGAATGGATTTCCTATTAAAATGCCTTCCCAGTTTTTTTGAATAAAAACGGAACGTAATTCAATAGCAACTCTTCTGAATTGCTCATTTTCATGCGTATGTTCCGCTCTGTTATGTAGTATTTCTAAACTCATATTTTTTTGGCTTAAAATTATATTTTTAGTAGTTTTTCTAACTTATGCCAGTGCCTTTTAGTTTGGGATTTGACCTTATTTGGAAACTTAATCTTTTGTGCTTTTTTTGCGTAAGAAATAAAATTACCCCAATCAAAATGCTGTGTTATTTCAAAATATGATTTGGAGGCATTCCAAATATATTTGTTTCTTCTATCTGCTCCTTTATATGAAAACCTTTTTAGCAATCTTGCTTTGAATAATTCACCTGAATATTTATTTAAGGGTTTATTAGAAAAATACCTACCTCTCTTAATTGTTCTATTCATTTTACGATAATATCCTGAAATACTTGCCGATTTTATTTTTGCATGAACACCATCAAATTCTAACCCCAAATAAATAAAGTTCTTATTGAAGTTTACCCCATTTGGAAATTCCTGACCACATTTTAAAATTCTTACACTTCTTTCAAAATGAAAAATTTGTGTTTTCTTGTCTTGAATTGTGAGGCAACTATTTTGAATTTTATTTGCAAATTGTCTAATAACATCGTCTTTTTTTTCTAAAGGACAAATTGCTACCATATCATCTGAATATCTGCGGTAAATACCACCAATACTTTCAAGATATTTGTTTATTTCATAATCAAAATCAAGCATATAAATATTGGCTAAAACCGCGCTTATTGGAGAGCCTTGAGGAATTCCAAAATCTTTAGTTACAGTATTTCCAGTATCATCTTTAACAAATCTTTGTTTTTTGACAAGACCTTTTCTTTTAACTAAATACTCGTCACTTGTACAAAAAGCAATCGCACCTGCTTTTTTTAGGTACTTTATTTTTGAAACTCTCTTTCTTGCTATTGTTGGCTTTCCATTTGCTGTAGCTTTAACAAAAATTTGATTTTGAAATTCTTTAAAAATATCTACCAAATCAATGTAACTGAATCTAGTAATGTTTCTGTATACATTGAAATGATCATCGGGTAGTGGTTCAGTAGTTAAACCTAAAACCTTTTTCCATTGTTCTCTTAATAATCTATGATCAAGATTATCAAAAAAACCTTTTATGTCAAAAGCAATTGCTATAAAATTGTCTTTTGGATATTCATTTATTGATTTGAAAACATCTACAGCAAAATCAATATTGCATTTGTGTTTTTTTGAACCAACTTTTACTGGTATCTTTCTGTAAGCAGTTACAACATCAGTTAAGTTTTTATTTGACAAAATGGTTTCGTATTCTTTGGTCAATAACTCAGCATAAAAACTATATACTAATGCATCTAAATGACCTGCATAGTACAATTCTCTTTCTTTAGGCTTTGAGGCATTTCTAACTATTTTTTTGCCGTCTCTATACGTACACAAGAGCTCTCCTGTTTTTTCGCAATATTCTCTACGGAATTTTCTAACCTTGCTCTTTTTATGGATTAATGGAAGGAAATTATGTGCTGCTACTTTTGATGGATTTGTAACGTACGGTTCTATCCATACATGGCGGTCTTTAGCCAACAAAGGATAATCTATGTGTGGATATCGTTTTAGTTTAAACCAATCCTTTTCCTTTTTTACTAATTTGTTGACAGCCATATTTTATTATTAAAGTGAAAAAAGAGGAGGGCGACGACGAAGCATTGCTTTTACCTATTTGTTACAAAAGGTGAAGAATACATGCGTTATTGATGCCTAAACATCGCTCCTTCAAGTCGGGTAATTATTATTATATCTTTACAAATTAATTCTAACACTATGAAAGCATCAGCTATTTATAAGAACATAACAGCTATATTATCCCTAAGCAATCTGTTGTTCACAGCGCTGGGGATAACAGATTGCTTAGGAAAAGTTTATTCAACATTCACTTGCATATCTGAAATTCGACTTACACAACAGCGTTTAATGTTGCGTTAGATTGCTCTATACCATAAAACGTATTCTTCGGCTCCTCCTCTAATTCACTTATTTTTTCTAATTTATTTTTTTTATTCATTACCTATCTAATAAAATAAAGCAAAACGAAATTTTACTTTTTAAATCGTAATTAAGATTTTAATTTATATTAGGCCGCAAAACCTCTTCCCATTTGTGCCAACTCGTAAAAATGCTGGAATGCTACATCTACTTTTTGAGAAAAAACTAATCGGTCATAACTTGTTTCCGGCAACAAACTTCCAAGTACTAATTGAATTTCTCTTTTTACTTTTTCTTGAGTTGCTTTTTCCTTGTGCCATTCCTGGATTAGTATTTTATTTTTAGCATCATACAGTTTATCTAATAATGACTTTGCTGCTAATCGAACTGATTTTTCCTCTTCTTTAGTTAATTTATCTTTTTTTAATAAATCGAATAGTTCTAGTTCTTCTTCAGTCATTTCATTTTTAGCAGCTCTGTGTTGCTCTTCATTCATCGCCTCGGCTTGTTTCACTAATTCTTCATAAGCTTCCTCAATTGAAATACTCCCCGAGTTATAATCATCTATGATCTTTTGAAAGTTTTCTAAAAACGAACCTCTCGTCTTATTTTGCGCCATCATTTGTTTTAACTTCACTTCGAGCAATTCTCTCAAATCGGCAAACTGAATATTTTTATGTTTTTTATCAGGAAATTCACTTCGCAATAATTCGAAATTCAATTTACTTAAATCAATTTGTTTTGATGAATCTATCTTGTATTCAAGATGTGAAGCATCTTGCAAATCACCTTTACCAACGATACTAGTATCTAGTAATTCTTCGATCTTTTTCTTAGCTCTTTCAACTGCTTCGTCTTGATCAACATTTCTATCGACAACATCTCTTAGATATTGGAAAACATCTCTGTTCTTTTTAACGACAGGAAAGTCATATACTTCTGGTTTTGCAGAATCATATAATGAAACAATAGTGTTTACAAACAATCCTAATTGCTTTCTGTGTTCATCTTTGGACAAAATGATATTGGCATATTCTTGAAACAATTCTATTTCTTTGAATCCTCTTTCTCCCATCGATAGAATTCTATCTACGTCAGCACCCAATTCATTGCAAAATAGCTTTGCTTCAATTATGGCTTGGTTTAACAATGATAACAATTCCTCAAACTCTTTTGCAGGATATTCGTCTTCATTATCTTCCTTGTTTCTGCCTTTAGTTCCTTCTGCATAAGCAGCCAATGCTATTTTAAGATTTCTAAAAACTCCAAAATAATCAATTACTAAACCATTCCTTTTTCCTTCAATAACCCGATTTGTTCTTGCAATTGTTTGCATTAACGTGTGATTTTGTAACGGTTTATCCAAATAAAGCGTTGAAACCGAAGGTGCATCAAAACCAGTCATCCACATTGCGGTTACAAAAACGATGCGATACGTATTATTTGGGTCTTTGAAATAATCTTCAATATTGCGACCGTCTTCATCAGGATGGTCCAATAATTGTCGATGTGGTTTAATATTTAGACCTGCTTCACTAAATGTCTTTTCCTCTTCTTTGTCGCTTCCTTCTTGACTTATAACCACTGCCATTTTGGTTTCAGTCATAAAAGCGATTGCCCTTTCATACCTTGTTTTTAGTTCGGAATTTGTTTCACTAGCTATTTTTCTTCTTAACTCTTTGATTTCTTCTTTTAGGTGGTATTGTACTTTATCGTACATTCTAACCGCTGTGAATTTATCAATGCTAATTACCATTGCCTTCATTGGGCGTCGTCTGTCCTCATCATCCACGACATCTAAACGATATGGAAAATGTTTCACAATGTGCTTTGCAATTTCTTCTAATCTATCGTCTCTTCTGACCACATTCAATAAAGTAGAAAACTCTTTATCTAATTTACTTTTTTGTTCTTCAGTAAGGTTTTCATCTTCCAGAATAGCAGCTGCTTCACCAACCAAATCAGGATTAACTTGTTCTACTCTGGGTACGCTTTTTTTATAGAAAATAGGCACAGTTGCACCATCTTCAATACTTTGAGCAAAATTGTATTCTGAAATGTAGGAGCCAAACCAATCCTTTGTTAATTCGCTTTTTAATAATGGTGTACCTGTAAAGGCAATGTATTGAGCGTTTGGCAAAGCAATACGCATATTCTCTGCCAGACTCTTGTATTGTGTTCGGTGAGCTTCATCTACAATAACAATCCAATCTTTTCTATCTGTTAATTGTGGATATGTTTTACCGCTTTCAATACCGAATTTAAAAATCAATGTAAAAACATAAGCTCTGTTAGATTGCAGATACTCACGAAGTTTTTCTTTATCTTTTGGTCTGAAATAGTTTTCTTTTTGGTCTTTCGTTTCAACAATAGCTTCTGTTTCCAGAAAGTTTCTGTAAATCTGTCCATCCAAATCTTTACGATCGGTTATTACTAGAAATGACCAATTCCCTGTAATTTTTCGATGGATTTTTTTCGAAAAAAAAATCATGGAATAGGATTTACCAGAACCTTGTGTGTGCCAAAATATGCCTAGCTTTCCTTTGTTAGTTTCTTTGTTTTGCAATGCAAGTATCGCATTATTAACTCCTAAAAACTGATGGTTTTTAGCGATAATTTTAACCTTGTTTTTATGATATAATATGAAGTTTTCAAAATAATCTAATATGTTTTCTTTACTACAAAGTCCTTCTCCAAAAATCTTTAAACTTAAATGTTCCCCGGTTCTTTGGCTTTCAATCTCGATTTCGTCTTTTGTGGGCTGATCATGCGTTATCGCAGTATCGGTAAGTTTTAACCAAGAAAAGAAATGATCCCAAGGCGCATTGAAACTACCAACCCTAGTTTGGATTCCATTCGACACACAAACAAATAAATTGTACCAAAACAATTGCGGAATATCGCGTTTGTAATCTTTTAAGTTTTTATCAAATCCTACCTTTACTTTTTCGGTAGCATTTTTTAATTCAATCATTACTAATGGCAAACCATTGATGTATAGCAATAAATCAGGTCTTCTAGTAATGTTTTGCGTTTCCTGGTATTCGATACTTAATTGGGAAACCAATAAAAAATCATTGTCGTTTTCGGGGCCAAAATCTAAAACTTTTACGTAATCATTTTCTTCGCGACCAAATTCATTTTTATATTCAACCTGTACACCATTTTTAATTAATTCATAAATTTCTTTGTTGGCAATTATTGGCGTAAGTGTAGCTCTACTTTTTGTTAGTTCATATATCGCATGATCAATACATTCCGACGGTAAATTTCTGTTTAGATTTTCTAAATTGCTTCGTAATCGGTCAAGTAATACGACATCTTTTAGAGATTCTCTCCCTATTAATTTTTTCTCCCAGGCATTGACATGAGTGTAACCCAACTTTTCTGTAAAAAAATTGATGTCTGCTACTTCAATATGTGATTCGTTTAGATAAGCCATATTTACGTGTTTTTAAACGGGCTTAAGTTAATTAATAATGTTTTACGTAGCATTTCTATTTCTTCAATTGTTAATTGGGATTCTTTAAATGCTTCTATTAATTCTTCCTGGCGAGGTTGACCAAATGTTAATCTATATAAACCCAACGTTGCTTTTAGTTGTTCATATTTATTTTGATCTTTACTAAATTTATGAATTGGCACAAATCGTTCTATCATAGTTGAATCCTTTTCATCTGTATTGCCTTCTATATACCAATATGGCTTAATACCTGAAAGGTCTTTATTATTAATTTCTTCAGCACATTTAAAGTAAGTATCCCAAATTGAATCTTCAATTTTATGCTTCGCTAATTCATCATCAGAAATTAATTCAGAGATCTTTTTTCTAATAACAAAACCTTTAAATCTATTTATCCTTCCTTCTCTTTGCTCAATATCGATTGCATTATGAGGTAAATTCCAATGAAATATTTTTCTGCAATAGAAATGAAAGTCAAGTCCTTCTTGACCTATTGAAGTTGAAGCTAAAACAAACGGTCTGAAAGGTGAATTAAACACTGTTCTTATATTCACAGATCTATTGCTTCCGCTTTCAGTATTCATTTTTTCATCACCAAAATTTGCTGCAAAATGACACCTCATTGAATGTGTTTTTAAATTTCCACTTTTATCTTGGAGATCGACATTGATTGAACTTGTAGAAACTGTTAGCACATCAATCATTAAGTCTTTTATTGCTTCGACGTTTGTTGTATTATTGCAGTTTTTAAGCATATAAAAATATTCATCAAACATAGAACTGATATTTCCTGAAGCTGAATAGTTTATTACTTGACGCCAATATTCACCATCATTTATCGACATTCTTATTGCAGAAATTGATTCCGGTTTATTTAAGAGCGATGAAAAAGCTTCTGCAATTGAATTCGTTGATCTATATATCTCAACAAGATTATGATTCTTGAAATTATTTTTGAAAGCAAATAAACAAGCATTTGCTGGAGACGATAATGTAATTCTAGCTAAAACGCTAAATAAATCTTTTGGAAATTTTCCTAATTTTATATTACCAACAAGTACACCTTTAATTGTTTTAAATATATATTCAAACAATATTTTTTTGTTTCCTGAATGTAAAACAATAATTGATTGCAATAAATTATTATTTCCAGTACTTATCGCATCTAATAGAGGAGAAGCTATCCAATACCATTGTTTATCTTCTTGCTGATTTGAAATGTATTGATTAAGTTTTAATTCTTTAAACAATTCCTTTATGACATTAATTTGTAAGTTTTCAACTTCATTATAAGCTAAGGAATAATTTTTTAAACTTCTTAAACAATTTTTTTCGGACAGAGCTATGCTTGGGTAAGTTAGTATGCTATTTGTAACATCTGATTTTACTGTTTTTTCCGAAGATGATTTACTATAGGTTATTTGAGGAACTGGCTTTCTGGGTTGAGCGAAGTAAGTTCGGCTGCCTTTTTCTTTGGTATTTTTAATTTTTTCTGAACCAATAGTTCTTCTTTCTGCTTCGTAAGATAGTAATGAAGAGATTGCTCTTGGAGCCATTAGCCAATTTGAAAATACTAATATTTTTGAAAAATCTGCTGCTTTTTCAAAAATTCCAAAAGGTTTGTAAAAGGATTTACTTGGAGGAAGCCATAATAAGAATTCGGCATTATGTTTAAAACATTCTTCAGCTAAAACTCGAAGTTTTCCATTAGGATAAGTAGGTTCTCCCTTATGAAAACCAAAGGGCTTATAGTCTCTAATTTTTTCATAGGAAATACTTGCATTTTCATTCTTTTTTAAAAAAGATTTAATTTGTTTTTCCTCTTTTAAACTACTAAAAAGATTATACAAATTATAACCATTTAAAAAGGACAATGGATATGGAGCTGATTTTGCAAATTCAAGAGTGGAACCAAATCTATTTGTGATTAATGGATTTATGCTCCTTAATTTATCAGTCAATGTATCAATCGCTATAAAATTACTGATATCATGATTGATTACATTTATCTGATCCTTAGTGTTTTTAGAAATCATGTTGTTGTACTCTGTTGCAACATTCAATCTTTCATTGCGAGACAAAAAAGTTTTAAATGAATTTTCCAATTTGGTTTTTACGTCAAAAGCTCTTTCAGGTTCTTCAATTGCTATAGTTGGAAATCTAAGTATTTCAAAAAAAGCTTGTTGATCTTCTCTAAATGATTTCCATAACTCTGCTCCCTTTGTACCACCTAAAAATTCTACAATTTTTTTAAATTCCTCATGGTGATTTTCTCCTTTGAGTTGTTCGCGTTGGGTTGTAAATGGTTTGAATGGCGTTGCAGAAAGTAGTAAAACTCTAGCATCATCATTTTGTAATACAGCTTTTGCTATTTCTCCGGCTTCAGATATATCGTCACCATCAATTAGGGATTTAAATTTTTGAAATTCATCCAATATAAATAAATCAGCATCTAAATAGGTGACACATACTTCTGTTAATTCTTTCCTTAACGCTCTAATAATTTCATAACTATAATGAAGAGGCTCTAAATTTTTATTTGATTCAAATTTTCTTAGTAAAGCCTTTAATGCTGAGTAAAGAGATTTATAATCTTTATTACCAAGTAATTCATAAGATCTTGGGAAACGATTTTTTAAAAAAGGTAAATTTTCTAATTTGTTCTTAAAGTTTTGAGCTAATTTGGGTCTAAAACAATTATCTTCTTTTTTGATATAATTATCAACTGTAAAATTCCAACTATCTTTTCCAATCTGATTATTACCTTTTAGTAGTTGTCGCAATTCATTTTCTTGATTTATAAAATCAGCATATTTAAATAGTAATCTAAATAGAATAGCTCTTTCTTCTTTATATCCAACACTATTTGTAAGGTTGAAAGAAGTATTTGGGGTTAAGGAGCTTAATCTTAATGGTAAATTTGTATTAGTACTTGGATTGAACGCTAAAAAAATTAAACGATTAAGTGGCTGTTCACTATTTCCAAATGGATTTAATTTTGAAATGTTCTGATGGGCTAAAACTTGATTTGAACAAATATAAACTACATGAAATGGATTTTTTTTTCTTTCTCTATCAACTGATTTTGCTATAACTCCTTTTGCTATAATAGTTTTTCCTAATCCAACTTCATCAGCAATGAGAACTTTATTTCTCTTGTTTTTATAGAATTGTTCCATTACATAATCAACAGAAGCAGATTGAAATCCTTTTAGTTGGTTGTTTATATCTTCTACTGTTTTTTTTATATTAGGCATGGGCAAATTCTTTAAAAGCATCCCAAATTGGCATAAAATCTGAAACTACTTCACTATTTAATTTTTGTAGACGATTAATTATTCCATCAATTTCTTTAAGTTTTCTTGGTGAACGAGATGCTGCAATCATTAATGATTCATAGATTGAATTGTTAACACCTAAGAGATGTTGCAAAGATTCAATCCCAATGTTTTCATTTATTCCATTTTCTGAAATTTCTAAAGCGCCACTGTTTTGATCAGGATTTAAAATGAATTGTAGATACTGAAAGAATTTTTGCTTACTATTAATAAGTTCATTAAAAATTGCATCCTCGCGTTCTTCAGGAATAATTAGATCCATTTTTACTAATAAACTGTCTAGCTTTTCTTTTCCTTCATATATAGTTAATATCAAATATTTTGAAAGATTTAATAAAGAAATATTTTCAAATTCAACATTGTTTTCTATACCACATTTTAAATCTATAACATCTTCTCGGTGAATTAAATTTACTTTTATTACAAATCGATCTTCTTTTAAACTTTTTAAATCAGCAGTAATTGAAAGATTATAGTTGTCACCTTCTTCTCGTTCTTTAACAGTTCCTTTAAAATTGACTTTGGTCAATTGATAACTAAAAGCACGAATTACTTTTTTTAGTGAGTCATCAGTATTAATTTCAACAATTGAACGATCATATTTTGTGAAGAAATTATAATTTTCATCGAGCAATGTTTTCTTTATTGCTTCAATACTGTATTCTGGTAATATTGATTTTGTTTTTATCAGAAATTCAGCATTTCTCTCAAATGCAGGAGATGTACAATTGGCAGAACCTATGAACCAATCTGCAATTTTACCATTTTGTCCTATGAAAAGTTTAGCATGAATGTTTTGGGATAAAGGTTCATTATTTTCTGAATCTAGGAAATCCTCGCCATTTACAATTAATGAATTCATACAATAACAATCTATTTCTTTCAAATCATTTTCCGCAAGTTTGTCCAGTTCTTCTTCTCGTGAGAATAGAGAAATTTTTTTGTTATTCTCTTTTAGTAATTTTAAGGTTGGTTCATCTACAAATGGCGATATTACAAGAATTTCTTCATAAGTAGCTTCCGTTAATGGATTTGGATGTTTTTTAATTTTGCCTTCAAAACCAAGTATTGGATATAATTGAAAATCTGTAAACCCATCTGCGTTTTTAAATTCTACATTAGCTAGATTTTTAATAAAATTAGTGTCTATTTTACGTTTGGTATTGGAATAAAAATAGGATAAATAATCACATAATTTTTTAGATTCACTATTTGGTGTAGCAGGAACTCCATCAGCAAAATAAGCTATATCCCATGACCTGTCAAAGGTTAAATTTCGACTGAGTACAATCAATCGAAATAATTTTTCATTACCTTTTTCAAAGCGCAATACCCAAATTTTTGGATGAAAAGAAGAGTTTTCAATATAGGGTGTAACTTCCTCAATACAGTCCTCCATAAAAGCTAAAAGATTACTATACTTTAATGGAACTTTGATTTTTCCACGTTGGCAGAATAAATCAACTTTATCTTTACTTTGTCTTATGGCATCAAGAACATCATATCGGTTTTGTTGAAAATCACCTTCCATACTTTTTGCATAGAACATGGCTACAGGAATTGCTAAAAGAGCATATAAGTCTAATGAATAAGTTGTGCCAACAGCCTTTGTTAGAACATATCCCTCTGGTGGAGCTAATAACTCTCCGTAATTTAGTCTGTCTCTTTTATTTCTTGGATTTAGCATTTGCTGTATTTATATCAACAATAATTTTTTTTACTTGTGAAAAGCGGTATTGTAGTCTGTTTAATCCAACCCATTCTGAATATTCTCCTTTACTGCTTGTTAACTTTGCTTTACCGTGCTTTTTATTGAACTCTTGTTTTTTAACCAAAATGTCTAAGGTTTCACAATTGAGTTGAGGTTGCAAAACTTCTGTTTGCCAGTCTTTCATGAATTTTTGAGTTTCAGGTCCTGTTCTGGGAGCTAACTCTGTGAAAATAAAATCAAAATTTAATTCTTGTATATTGGGTTTTATTTCTTCCAAAATCTCAATCCATTCATCCCATTTCTTTTCAAATTCAACCGCTCTATTACCTGCTTTTTTATGCAATTGAATATTATATCTTATATGTGCTCCATGAATTAGAAAATCAAAATCAAGTGCTATTTCAAGTATTTTTTTTGTATCATCATTTAGTTCACTATCTTTTAACAAAGCTTCGGCAAGTTGAACAAAATTGTTTGCGGCTAGAATTATTTTAATTCTTTCTGGTGATTGCAGAATTTGTGAAAGTAAATTCCCTTTTTGTTTTACACTTCCATTTGTGCTAATAAATTGGTCTTTTAAATAATGAGCCTCATCTTCCGTTAATTCCATACGCGAAGTAGCATCTATTCCTTCAAAATCCGGACATTTTATCCCAAAGTTTTCATCAAAAGAAGCCATTTCATCTTCGGCATTTTCATCTTTATGACCACTATGATGATATTTTGATAAGTCATTGTGGTGAACAAACTCACTAAAAGAATAATTAGTAGCGATGATACCATGTTTTCTTAGCCCATTCCAATATATAGAAGTTGGTTTTCGGGCTAATTCACCATTGTTTTTAGCAACATTTACACCAATAATGTAATTATTTTCAGTATAATTGTAGTTTTTTGATAACTGATTCATAATGCGATGTTCTTCATTACGAACATATTCTTTTAAAACTGGTAACTTTTCTTTATTGTAAAATTTCTTTAAATAGGATAGAAAAATTTGAGGAATAATAATAAAGTATTTAGGACAAGTTTGGATAGTAGATACACCTGGAAATAACCAATCGGCAATAGCATCACGAACAACGCCAACACCAAGTTCATCAACTGAACCATCAGCACTCAATAATTCAACCACAGAAAAAACTCTGTCTCTGTGTCCTTCTGAAAAATCAATCCATCCAAAACCTGCTTGCATATTATTTTTTTATTATTCTAAATTTTACACCCAACAAACAAAACCTTTGGATATTCTATTTTCTTGCGTTCAAAAAACACTCTATTTTTATCACTCAACGCCGTCTCGTTAAAAGCAATAATACCAACAGTATTATTATCAAACTTTTTCAATTCGTTTCTCATTTTTATTTGAAAAAAGGAAGGCGCTGTATTAAAAGCTTCTCCTTTTATTTCTTTATTGTCTTTGTCTATTACAATTAAGTCACTACCCGCATGATTACTCATTTTGAGTTGAATGCCTTTGATATGATGCTCTTCAAACAAAATTTGTGAGGCTTCAAGCAAAACTAAATCGGAATGAATTCTATTGCTGATTTCAAAAAATGTTAGGTTTCGATAAGGACCAAAACTTATTTTCTCCCTTTTTGCCCAAAACATGAATGCTACCGTCGAAAGGTTGGGAATTGTAAATGTTGAATTATTGATTACAATTGCATAAGCAGCTTTTGCTTCAAGAAGCGCCTCATAAGAAAGCGCTTTATTAAAAAAGTGATTTAATCTAAAGGTGCTTTCAGCCATCTTTTCTATTTATAATCTACAACTGGCTCCGCAACCATTCCTAATTCTTCTTCCTCTACCAAATGCTCCACACTCAACTTACCATTTATCAATCGTGGTAATAACAAATCTAGAGTTTCCTGGAGAAGTTGGTTTTTATCGAGTAAAACTTTAATTTCTTCAAACATTGGTTTCATAATCAGTTCAAACTTTTTGTTGATTTCCTTTGATGGTTTCAATATTCTGTATGAATTGATAACTTCTTTATTGATATGCTGTTGAGCCGATCCAGTCATTTTTGAGATATAGTAGTTAATATTAAATTTTTGTTCTAGAAACAAATATTCCTGACTTAAATCATCTGAACTATAAATGCCAATAACAGATTGATTTGCACATAGATTTATTTCTGAAAAACTAATTAATATAGCTCCTGTGATTGCAATCAAAACAGTTTTAGGTGGCATTATTTCAGTAGCGCTTTTTATAACAGCTTCTTCTGTTATTTTTTCCGATCCATCAATTACCCTTATCTGGTTTAGCTTTCCTGATTGTATCCAATCAATTGTACCATCTTTCCAATATTTGTCAACTGTCCTTGAAGGTGTGCCACCAAGAACAATTTTTTTAAATTCCTTGCTTAACATTACATATTTCCACCCTTCAGGTAAATCATCATCAATTTTTGTATTCTCATATCCTGGAAAACGTAAACGTACAAACCATTCTTTGTAAATTTCTTCTGCCATTTCTTCTAATAGCTTCATACGTTGTTTGTTGATTTCTATCAATTCATCGTAAACAGATAAGATGGAAGCGATTTTACTTCTATATTCCTTTTTTGGAACTTTTAATTTTAACGAATGTATATGATTTCTATTCAATGTTGGGTTTGCAGCACCTGCATCAAATTTTTCAAAATGAAGAACTTGTAATAAATAATATATAAATTTGGGGTCATTACCCTTAAAATCTTTAATCCATAAAGTAGTATCGTGAGGCCAAAAGTTTTCAGATGAAAAATATACTTTTCCTAAAGTACCTTTCCTTCCAATTACAACTCCCGGTCCTTGAACCTTAAAGGCGTTGTGATAACTTGAAATTCCTCCTGAAGAAATTATAGGTATTGAACCTACCGTTTGTTCTTTCACAGTAATATCGAAACCTCTTTGAAGGATAATTAAATCGTCTAATCTCAATTCTTCAATCATACTAATAAAGAATTAATATTTTCTTTAATCAACATTTCTAAACTAAAAGCTCTTTCTTCTAATATGCCTAGCTCTTTGCTTTTAGCTAGTATTTTATTTTTGAAATCTATAACATTTGTATTATCATCTTCAATTTCAATCCCAACATATCTTCCAGCATTCATAGAATAATCTTGTTCTTCAGCATACTCTATTTTGTCTACTACCTTACACAACCCCACCACATCGGCATATTTTGCATCAGGAAAACGGCTTTGCAGCCAGTCCAGATTGGTTTGCCCGTAGCTAACTTCGTCGATACTGTTTTTCCAGATTTGTTGAAGTTCTTCAATTTGCTTAGTACTATTTAGGTTAAGAGTATTCCAATCTTTGTCGTTTTTCACTTTGATTTGTTTGTCCGCTAGAGCTAAAACTTCTAGGAAAGTATCTTTGCTCGTTTTAAGCGCAGTATCAATTTCTTTTACTTTAGCAGTGTAAACGGACAATTCTTTGGCATAGGCTAATTGTTGCTCATTAGTTAGCCCTTCGACTTCGCTCAGGGTGACAGGTAAAGACAAATTTGGTAGTGTAAATGCCTCTATTTTTTCAAGCAAACCACTTTCTTTAATTTTCTTGAAAACTTCGGGTTTGTGTTTGGTTTTACTATCTCTTGAATAGTGTTGCAAATTGGTTATAGTGGTTTTTAAAATAGTAAAATAGCCTTTATAAGCAGTTGGTGCTTTATCGATTGCCTCATTTGCTTGGTTGATGTAATGACTAATTAATTCTAAATAACGTTCGTTTTCGCCGCGATACAAACGTACAATTGCCGTAAGGTTTTGAATGTGTTCTCCTTTCCACTCTCGATGAGCTCGGTCTACTTGGTGGTAAATATTTCGGGCATCAATAAAAAGGATTTTATCTTTTCGGTCACTGTTCACTTTTTGTTTGTCAAAAAACCAAAGTGTAGCCGGTAAGGTTACGGTCAAAAACATGTTAGATGGCATGGCTACCATACAATCTACAATACCGCTATCTACAATTTTTTTACGAATTTCATATTCCGAATTCCCAGCATCGGAAGCCGAATTAGGCATTACAAAACCTGCTCGTCCTTTTTCATTTAATGAAGTTGCAAACAATGAAATCCACAGGTAATTGGCATCGGTAATGCTGTCGTTGGTGTTTTTACCTTTGTTTTTGGGCAAGCCGTATTTGTTGAAACGCTCGTCATTTTTAACCGTGCTTTCTTTTACAGATTTTACATTAAACGGCGGATTTGCCATCACAAAATCAAACTTTTCTTTGCTATCGTACGGGTCGTTTTCGTAGGAGTTGGTTTCTGTAATTTCACCACGAATGTTGTTTACCATTAAGTTCATTTTTGCCAGTCGAGCCGTTTCGCCCATATATTCTTGTCCATAAACATAAATATCATTTAGGTCGTGGTTGGCTTCTTTAACGAAAGTGGCACTTTGTACAAACATACCACCTGATCCACAAGCTGGGTCGTATATCTTTCCTGCATAAGGTTCGATGACTTCTACGATAAAACGTACCACAGAAGTTGGGGTAAAGAATTCACCACCTTTTTGTCCTTCGCTCATTGCAAATTCACCTAAAAAGAATTCGTATATTTTACCGAAAATATCTCCAGTTGCATTCTTAGGAATGTCGGAGAATGTTTTTAGCAATTGTGGCAGTATATCAGCTTTCTTTTTTTCGATATCAAAGTAGGCTTCTTTCGGCAAAACATCTTTGAATTTATCGTCTTGATATTTCTCGATACCTCCCATTGCTTCACGCAGTTTTTTAGCCAAACTTTCGTCTCCAGGAAGCGTGAGTAAATAATCATAACGAGCAAAATCTGGCAAATAAAAACCACATTTTGACAATGCAATAGCATCAATAGATCTCTCTAATCTTGTACCTTTTTCTGCTTCGTATTCTTTAAGGATTTCTGGCTCGTATTGGCTGTATTTATTTTCAGCAAAACGTAGAAAAATAAGTCCAAGAACTGGCACTGCATAATCGGCTGCTTTCAATCCGCCATAAGCACGGAGTGAATTGGCAGAATCCCATAAGTCCTTTTCTAGTTTTTTGAGTTGTTCGTTTGTCATTATTGTTTGAAAATTGTATTTAATAATTGAGCTTAAAAAATATTTTAATATAATATAATATTAGTTTTAATTAGAAATTATCTCTACTTGTTAATTTGTTGTTCTCTTAAAATTTGTAACAAAATATGGATATTTGTCTTTTGTTGATTGGATATTTTCTATTGATTTTGTTATTTCTAAACTATCCCCAATGTTATAATTACCATCAATGGTTTTATATGGAAAAATAAACTTACCTAAGTGATAATTTCTATTTTCATCCTGCTGCAATTGACCTATTAAGTCACTTTCGGAAATATTTATTTGATTTTTATCTGAATCTATCCATAGACTTTTATTCAGATTTAAATCATTATTAGCTATCAAATAATTATCATACCAAATAAATAAATCACAGATTGTAAATGCTAATTGATAGAGTAAGTAAGGAGTATTTATTTGTTGACGATAACTTTGATAATCCATATTTTTTGCTGGGTCAACATCTGATGTATGAGAAGCTGCACCAGTAATAAAGATTAAATTCTTTATGTTTTCTGCCATAATTTTTGAATAGTGTGGTTTGTTACATCTGACATTTAGATGTTTTGTGTTTTCGCCTGATAAGAATAAACTTGATTCCGTCAAATTTATTTGACCTTTATCGTTAATACATTTCTCATGTAATATTTTATACTTAACAGCATCTCTAAAAACATATTCTACATATTTTCTAATTTGTGTAAAATATAGTGACGGTTCTAAGTTAATACCATTAGATTGAATAGATTTAATAATCGAAATCAAGACACTAATTTCTTCATTAGGAATATTTATATTTTTTGCAATCTTAAAAACCTGTCTATGTAGGTATTCAATTTTTGTTTGCTCTAGCTTATCAATTTCTGTTTTCAAATCAATTAATAATTCTTTTTCATGAATTGTTTTGGTATAATAACACAATTCAGCACTACCGAATTTTATATCGCTTTGGTATTCAGAAATTTGTTCTGTAAAATTCTCATCATCAATATTTCTAGGCGCACCAGTATATACAAACCATGGAATTATTCTATCAGACTTTAACTCATTTAAGAATTTAAGCGAATAGTATAATCCTGAGTTAGTTTCTTTGCCCTCTTCAATATCAGATTTTTTAAATCCGGTCGCATCCAAAATTACAGCCTGGTATTCCATTCCTAAATCATTTTTCAAGATTTCCATTCCTTGGACATGATATTTTTCTCCTATCAATTCTATATTGGCCATTTTAGCCATTTTTTTGACAGCTTCTAATGAAGCATCATTATGTCTATCATCTATCAATAAAACTTTATAACTCATAAAACAATTTGTAATTTAATTGAACACCTACTTCAAAAGTATAACCACCAGCTTCCTCAGTGGTATAATTATTCTGAAACACTTTACCATTATTACGTTCAGTTAGAACTTTAATAATATGCCCACCTTTTCCAGAATTAGAAGATGAACCTGCTTTACCACCATCTGCAAAATAATCTATTTCACTTATTTTTGATGATTTACCATTATTCAAAATTGCAATAGAAATAATCTCCTTTTTAGGGTCTAATGACAACTCAATTTTAATTTTGTTGATTTGATTAGACTCTTCAAAACCACCATGTCTTATTGCATTTTCAAAAATGTTTGTAAAAATTCTATTCAAGTCGTTTTTGTTTAACAAAACAACTAAATCAATTATATCAAAATCAATCTTAATTTTTTCAATATCAGAATAATCGATTTCGAATAAATTACCATTATTGTCCAATTGTTTATCACAAAAATCTTTGAGAAAAACAAGGATGTCAAAGTCTTCTTTAACAGAAACGTTATCGGATGTATCATAAAGATCAGATAATATTACTGCCAATTTTTGAACACTGCTATATATTCCTTTAATTGAAGAAATCATAGTTGTATTACTTTCTTCATCAATAATGTTATTGAAAAATTGAGGATTAGCATCTGCATACATTTCCAAAGCTACCACCTGACCTTTTAAATTCAATAATTCACCATTACGAAGATCATGTAATTTCCATTGAAAATCATTCATTCGTTCTTTAAGTAATGCATCTATAGTATTTTGAAGTTGAAAAGCTTCAATTTTACTCTTGTCAGATTGAATTTTGGCACCTTCGGCTAATGCCTTTTGTCGAATAATAGACTCTTGTGTACTTAAATCTGGAACAATTATTTTTATTTTAAAAACATCTTGCCTAGACAATGATGGCATTGTAGAACCCACAGAAAATGATTCTGCTTGTTTAGTAACATAATCAGTATTTAATTGTAAAATTAAATATGATAAATCAATTCTATCATTAGAAATACAGAATGCTTCTATGTCAGGAGAAATAAAAACAGGATTATCAATACTTGCATTACAAAAACTTGGTTTAAGATTGTTAAATCTTTTAGATAGTAACAAAGCTGGTTTAACAATCTTGTAAAAATTTCTGTTTACATCTGTTTCTATAAGGCTATCCAATGATATATTATATAAAAATGAATTATCAGATAAATCAGAAATCTTAACTACTCTTCCAAAATCATTTTCAGTTCTAATCTTTGGAACTGAAACTAACAAGTCATTCAACTCTACTAACTTTGAATCTTCTGGAATTTGAAAATCATCGGTATTAGCCAGATATCTTGGTATATTAAGATTATAATCGTTTTCAATAATTTCATCTATTGATACAAATCTTGAAAATTCAGATACTTGAGTTTTATTAAACCAAGTTTCAACTATTTTTTCAATACCATCTGTTGTTAATTTATTAGTAAAATTATCTTTTACAAATTCTGAACTTGCATCGATAATAAAAACACCTTCATTATTATCAATTTTACTATTTTCCAAAACAATCATACAAGATGGAATTCCTGTGCCAAAATACAATTTACTTGGTAATCCAATAATCCCTTTTAAAAAACCTCTTTGAATTAAATACTTTCTGATATTTGATTCGGCACCACTTCTAAAAAGAATACCATGAGGAATAATTACAACTGCTTTACCTCCTTGTTTTAATGATTCTAAAACGTGTAATACAAATGCAAAATCTGCATTATTATTTGATGGAATACCTGTGTTCGAATTCCATCGATTAAAATAATCAAAATCATTGGAACGATTCCAAGATTTTAGACTAAATGGTGGATTAGAAACCACGTAATCAAACCTCTTTAGTTGATTACCATTTTCTAAAAATTTAGGATCATTTAAAACATCACCTTCTAAAATTTCAAAAGATCCAATTCCATGAATTATTAAATTCATTTTAGCAATACACACTAATTCATTAACAATTTCTTGACCAAAGAAACTAAAATGATTTTTATAGTTTTCTGATATAGAAACAAATGAATTACCAATTCCACATGTTGGATCATATATAGATACGTTATCTTTATTTTGCTGTATATCTAATAATTTTGAAATTATTAGATTAACTTCTTTAGGTGTTGTCATGTCCAAGAACGACTTTCCACTAAGCTCTGCAAACATTAAAACAATTGCGTCAAATAATTCTGCCCAAATGTTAGTTTCGTCTGAATTATTGAAATCAAAACTCTTATCTGATGAATGTATTAATCCTATCAAATCGTGAAGAGCTTCAGTGTTGGTTCTACTATCTCTTACACTAGTAAAATCATTGAAATCAATAACATCTCTAAGTGTTGGATGTAACTCAACAATACGTCTTACCTTCTTATTAATTTCGTCTCCTAAATATGGATTGTTAGCTAATTCAATTAAAGAATCAAAATTCAATTCAACAGGAAGACTGAATTGAAAATCTTCATTCTTTTTAGTTTCCTCTGTTATAAACTTCAAAAATACAAGAGTCAATAAGTAGTTTCTTAATCTACTTATTTCAATTATACCTCTAAATTGGTTTACTGATTTCCAAAAATTATTATTCACCTTACTTGAAATATTTAACATAAACATCTGTTTTACTAATTACTTTACAAATCTATTTGATTGTTGTGTAATATGTGTGCACAGATGGTTTTTAGTTTTCATTAAATTAATTTTCTATACTAATATTATAAATTATATCATGTTGTACGTCTTTTCGTATCTCGAAAACTTGATCTTGCAATGTCATTTCATTCGATGTTAGCCTGTCAATTGGTTTGAAGCCGTGTGCTATTCCACCATCGATGCGTATACTAAATGAAATATCATCAGCCGTAAATTGGAAAAACCGATAATGTGGCAGTCTATTTTCTTCTTTGATATTAATCTTGAAACTAAATACTTTAGAAAGTTCATTCAAATCATATGTATAATCATCATACTCTTTGTAATTGTGTATTATGTATTCGGGATAATTTGGACTTTTGAAGGCAGCTTTTTCTATATGCACATTGAATTCTGATACAGTTATGGATAACAATTCCTTAAGTTCATTTATAAATTGTAACATCAATCGCATTGAAAATTCAGATTGATTGTATTTATCATAATAAGAGACAGCGAAAGTTTTATCCTTTATTTTTAAAATGAAATCTTCAACATTACTCAAATTTACTGTTACTAATTTAGCTAATTCATTGCTTTTACTATATTTTGGAATTGATTGAATTCTTGATTCAAATAAATTAGTTGTACTTAGATTAGGTAATGGAAAAGCTTCATGATGTACTATTCTGACATCTTCAACTTTAAAGAATTTTTCTTGCACATCTTTTGACCATTTCTCTTCTAAATTGACATACTTTGCATTAGAAACAAATCCAATATTTTTATTATTCTCTAACACTAAAGTAAGGTGAAGTGGAAATTCTAAAATTGAATCCTCATTTCCACTTTTCAAATTATATTTATGTGATAATAGCAATAAAGATAATTTTTCTTGATTGTTCGCATATTTGACATCACCTTCTACAACAAGGTTTATGTTAATCCTATCTCTTTTTAAATTTTCTAACCATTCTATATTATCTGTTTCCCAATCAGAAATTGCATTGTTTGTATGGATGTTTATTTCTTTAATACCGAAATGATAATTATAGCGTTTAATTTCATCTAATAAAGAACCGAATACTGGATTTGCATTTACTGTTTTTGATTTAAGGATATCTGGTAACTGGTTGTCAAGTGCCGTTTTAAGCCAGTCAATCGCGAGGTGTCTATCCAAATCTTCTATATGCCATTGTGTATTTCTGTCTATAACACATCTGGTGCAACCGGTACTTTTACATTCGCAATTATCTAGTACTTCGAGAGCTTGGACGAGAATTTTCTCCGTATATAATCTGAATTGTGAAGCGTACCCTGCACCTCCTTTAGCAGTGTCGTAGATGAATATTGTTAAGTACCCGTTGTATTTTTTGATACCAAATCCTAATTCAGCTTCTTCAATTGCTAATAGCTCAGCCAGTGATTTGGTGAAAATTACTCCTAAAGTATAGGCTAGTTTTTTTTCATTTACAAATGTGTTGTCGGCTTTTTTTAAACGGATCTCAGTAAAATCAGTTTTAAACCTACTCCCTAAAATAATGTAGTCACGAATGTTTTGCGCTGTACAAAGACTCTCGCCGTTATTGTTTTTACCACCTCTTAATCGTTTGTGACCTTCGAGTTTTTCGTTGGAAGTTTCAACTTTACCGCAATCTAAACATAAACTATAACCTTCGCCATTACCCGTATTATAAAAAAGTATTTTTGCATTTTCTTCTTCAGAGCTTGAGCGAAAATCGACATAACCGTTTTGTTCCAATTTCCAGGGTTCAATGTTCAGAAGTAAAGGTTCTAAATATTGAGGTTTAGTTTTTTCTGAAATAACTCTTGAGGGTGTGCTGTATAGATCAATGGAGAAGCCTGCCGGTTCAACTAATTCAGTAAAGTTTCCTTTGTGTTCACCCAATTCTATGCCAATGAAAGAATTGGCATTATTACACTTTGGGCAGTTTTCGTTTACCTTGCCAAAATCTACAGTCCGTTGATAACCACATTGTTTACAAGCTTGAATAGATGTACGCTCTGTCGCTAATCCCCAGTTATTTTTCATTATAATTCCCGATGACTTATAATTTAATCCATCTATAAGTATGTTATTACCCGGAGCAAATTCTGTAAGCGCTCGCGTAATTGGATAACTCGGGTTTGATTTTAGTTTGTCTTGATCGCTTCGATTAATATCAGATAAGGTTAATTTTTCGAAATCTACAATTCCAGTTGGTAAACCTGCATTTGGTAAAAAATTATCTTCTGCTAAATAGCTTATTACAAATTTTTGAAAGAATTGTCCTTTTCTGTACTTAACCGCTTTATAGGCAGGACTATTATCTCCAAATTCATTACTTAATTCAACCAATTTTTTATCATAACCTTCTTTTTGTTTTTTAACACCAAAAATCACTTTTTTGAAATTATCTGCTACCATTGTGATTAATTGTTTAGTGCTACTATTAGACAAAGGCGTTCCTTTGACGAGGTAGGTTAATTGTTCCTTAAAGTCAATTATATCATTAGTTTCTAGCCAGTTTAAAAAGGTTTCAGCAATTGTCGGAGCTCCATCAAAGAAAAATTTATCTATGTTTTCTTTTATGTTAAGTCCTCTATTTTCATTTTCAGGTTGTCTAATAAAAATCCCAAACAAGAAAGAATTAACGTGTCTTGCTACAATATTTTTGCTGTCAAACGCCAAAATAGGTGGTGCTATTTTGTGTTCTAATGCCCATTTTGGATTATTCATCGTACGTAATCCAATTGGATTAGGAGCGCAAAACGTTAAAGCTAGGGATTTGTTTTCTGCACGACGACCTGCACGACCTGTTCTTTGAAGATAGTTAGCTGGCATTGGAGGTACATTACTCATAACTACTGCAGAAATGCCACCAATATCAACACCCATTTCCATAGTTGTTGAACAACTCAAAATATTGATCTCTCCGGATTCAAATTGTTCTTCTAACTCTTTAAGTCTTTTTTTATCTTGTTGCGCAGAATGTTCCCCAGCTAAATATAATTTATCATAATCAAAGATTCGTTCGTGAAGATTATTCCAGAGCCCTTTATCTCTTGCTTGTTGACTGTTTTCTTTCAACCATACCTCAACTTCCTCTTTATTTATTGTAGTATTCTCTTCACTTAAGTGATAAGGATATGAATACGAAGGGAATTTGTGATTTTTATTATTGTCAATTTGATAGTTCCTAATATTTTCTTCAATTAGATTCCCTTTAATCCAAGGAGAATAGCCTCTGAAAACTTTATCGACAAGTCTATTGGTAACAGGGCAAAGGTATTCCTGGCCTGCAATTTCAAATTGTGTTTTTTCAAAGAAATTTAATTTATATCCGTCACTGTCAGGAGTAAGTATTTTTTCTCTTAAAGTACGCCATATTGTTTCTAAAAAATCATTAAGTTGATCTTCTCGTTCTTGAGTTATCTCGTCTTTACTATGCCAACCTAAACCAGCGCAAATTAGTAATACTAGGCGTGTTTGTGTTATTGATTTAGGATTGTATAACGACCATTTTTTTGCATTAACAACTTCAGAATTTGATGGATGAAGTAATTGAGAATGATAAAATTTTGAAACGAAAACTCTCATCGTATCATCAAAGAAAAAATGCAATCTATTACGTACAACATAATCTGTTGCTATTTTTAATAAATTACTCCATTCCTCTGAAGTAATCCCTAATTTATTAGCAATTTCTGGAAAAGAAATACTTTCAAGGGAAGGATAGACCAAATTTATCAATCCTAGATTTTCAAGAGATCTTTCTCTAGGTAATCTTCGAGCAAATTGATCATAGAGTAAAGATTTTGCATAGGTTTCATTTTCAATCGTAAAATTGTTCCCTCTTGCACTTTTATGATATAGTGTTCTGAAGTCATCTTTAGTTTTTATATAATCAATGATTTCTTTCCAGGTTGAACGACTATGATTTAAAGTTTCACCGTTTCCAGTCTTTAAGATTAAGTTGATTTGGTCAATTTGCTCTTGTATGTTCTTTTTCATAAAAGGAAGTGCTGTCTCTAGTTGATTAACATAGAGAGCTCTTGCTTGTATCAATTCATCTTGACTGGCATCAACTTGATTTTGTTTTAGTTTATGTAAAATATAATGGTAGGTTTGATACCTAATCCAGTCACTTTCACTATCAATGTTTATTAAGGCAGCTATTTTAGCTGTGCCTTGTCTACTATCCGTAAATGATATATATTTTCGACCACTATATAAGGTTTTAGTATTTATATCTTTAGCATTTTGAGTTTGGTCTAAAACAATATCTGATAAAATTCTATTTGTAAATGCCGATGAAATACGGAAGTGAATAGGGTTTGCATCTAGATTTCCACAATAGGGACAATTAGAGTCATCAGACAATAAAAAATCTTCCCCAGAGATAATAGTATTGTTTTCTGAAACAGCACAAGGGAATAGATTTTGATTTCTTATACTGTGATTGAAATTGTTTTTAATTAGCCTAATTAAATTAGTGTTAGTGGTGTCATTTTCATTATCATCGCTTTCATTATTTTCCATACTGAAAGCTTCAAAACCAACACTGGCTTTTTGAGTTATCTTATCTCTACCGCCTTTCCCTTTAACTCTTTCTCCTTCAATCATCATATTTCCGCAACTTCTGCAAGCAATTAATTCCAAAAGCGGGTGACCGCAACTGCATTTTTTTCCTGCAATTGTATACATAGTACCCAATGCTTTTTCTGGTCTGTTTTCTTTGTGCTTGTCACATTTGGAATTTGTGCATACATAAACTCCGCCAACACCTCTTGTAAAAAAGTGTCCTCTAAGTGGTAATAGATTTTCGTTTCCTACTTTTTCATCTGCAAGAATATCTAGTGCTTCTAATTGTTTGTACTTATCTGTAATTTTTAATTTTTGACCAATATCTTTTTGGCTTAAACCTGTGGAGTTTAGAAATTCATTTCTTAATAGCTTTATATTATTTTGACTTAATTTATCAGATAAATTTGGAATTTCTTGATCCGGAATTTGATTATTTACTCTTTTCCCTTGAATAACTTCAATTTGATCAATCGAAATTCCACATAGGTCGGACATGAATTTCTTAAGTATATCGGTATTGCCACTGCCGACCGTTGCAGATGTAATAGCAAATCGAACTTTGGTTACATCAATCTCAAATGCTGCAATTACTCGACGAATTAATAAAGCCATCTCTGCCGCTTTAGAACCTGTAAGTGTATGAGCTTCGTCCAATAGAATCCATCGTAGTTTTCCTTTTGATTTTTCAAGAATAGGAACGTCGGCATTTCTTACCAACATATATTCTAACATCGTCGGATTAGTAAACAAAATTTGTGGTGGTGTTTCTCTTATTTGGTCTCTAGAAATATATTCAGGTAGCCCTTTGTTTTTTTTGTCTTTGCTTGTCTCTTTGTTTGAGGTTTCACCAGTTAATAGTGCATAATTCACGCCATCCAAAGCAGAGCACCAAGCATGCATTCTTTTTTTCTGACTGGCAATCAATGCGTTTAAAGGATATAAAAAAATTGCATTTATACCTTGTTGATTTCTGCAATTTTCGTGGATATCTTGCAGTACTGGCAGCATAAAACATTCCGTTTTACCAGAGCCAGTACCGGTTGTAACTGCAATAGATTTCTTATTATTTAGTAATACTTTCCAGCTTTCTATTTGGTGCTTGTATGGCTTTCTGTCTTTAGGGAATTGCAATTCTTTATCTCTAATACTGTCAAGAGCATTTATAAATTCTGTTTGAAATATAGTAGTAGTTTCACCGAAAGTAAGTTTGTCTTGTTCCCACGGGAACATATTTTGAAAAACAGCATCTGCAATTATAGGTTCTTGCGTCAGTAAATGTTTAAAGTAATCCTGCATTTCTTTATCTCCGGTTGCCCAAAGTGAAAGAATTGCATCGGTTAATCTATTTTCTGTTTTAGTGTAAAATTCTTGAAAATTCATAGCTTAATTTTTAAGTGCGTGTAAAATGACTCTATTATAAAATTCCGGATGTAAATATTGACTGTATTGAATGTTTCGTCTAATGCTCTCGCGATGGTCATCGCCAGCCCATATTGGATATGCATTCTGGGTATCGTTGATTGACTCAGCGACAGCAATTGGTGCTCGTAATAACAGTTTTACAGGTAGATGTTCGTTTATGGGAATATTATATTCTTTTGTTATTTTAGGTGTCATGTGTGGCAGCTCTTCAAGGACTCTCTGACCAAGTAAAGCCCTTACATCACGAATGTCGGTATTAAGGATATTTACCTTTTTAATGTTTTCGCCAGTAATAATTTTAAAAATATCATCAAATCCATTTTCTCGCATGTATGAGGATATCAATCCAAAAATTTGGTCAAAATACTGATTATTATAATGCTCGTCCAATTCGTTTAAGGCAATTTCCCAGTCTCCTTTTTTAATCCAATGAAAACAAAATCCTAGATCTTTTTCCATTTCAGGCATTGCTTTTTGAATGTAGTAATCGGTTTCCTCCTGATTAATACCTAAAAATAGAAATGTTCTAGCAGCTACTTTAGAACTTCTAGAAATAGCTCTCAATTGATCGAACGTCGAGAAAGGGATGTCGTTTTTAACACAAATATTAAAGTAATTTAGCAATTGCTTCCATATCAAACTTTCAAAATTTTCTTCCAATAGTTGAGAATGAAAACTATTAATTCGTTCTTCTTTGCTTATTCCCTCAAAATCTTCAGAGGTATTCACAAAACGAGGCATTAATTGCTTCCCATTTACTATGGATGATATAATAATAAATTGATTCGTAACTTCAGTTTTAGGAATCGAATACGATAATTCATTCCTAACCAAAGGGATTAGGTCAATACTTTCTGAATTGGAAGTTAGTGGTATTGCATATAAATCTAAGTCATCTTCTGAAAGATGCAAATTGACACTATTTTGAAATTGTTCATCAACATTTAAAGTGTGACTAAAACCAGTAATTTCATAGGTTTTTGAGTTTCTACCTTCTATTAATTCTAAGCACACTTTATTTTTATAATCCATCGCGTCGGCTAAATAATATAGCCTTTTAATTTCATCTATAAATGAAATAACAGGTTGTGTAGATTCTTTAATTTCCTTTGTAATGATTACTTCTGTTTTTAATCTATTCTTAATTCTCAGAATAGTTCCAGAATTGGGTGTGCATAGAATTCGAAGGCCATATAAGTTGGCTAAAGTTAGTTTGTCTTGTTCGGCAATTATTTTACCATCTGCATTAGTAATAGCCATTCCTTCAAAGGGGGAAGCCATTTCAAAATAAAGCTTCTTTTGGTTTCTGTGACCAATTGAACCTTTAATCCCGTTAGGTATTTTAGAGTATTCAGTATTGACTTTCAAAGAAAATTTATTACTTTCCTGCTGTATTTTTACTATTTGTGTTTCATCAAGTTTGAATTCAAATGAATCCATGTTTGTTATTTCTATTACAGCATCATCGATAGCTTTATGAACATATCTTGCACGAAGATTACCGATATTAAAAAATAGATCATAAGCAATCAAATCATCTTTTTCAATTTTTACATCAATACAACCGAGCGGTATGTTACTTAGCTTTGAAAGTTCTTCCCAAGATTCTGCAGAGTTATGCTTTCTCAGCCATATTTTGTATTTATTATCAGGTAATTTTTTATCGTTTTCATCATAGATAATTATGTTTGGCTTATTGGTCACAACTGGAATACTTGAGCGATTCATCCATGTTGGTTTTTGACTTACAATTGTCCATTCAAAAGAACTAACTTCACTTTGGTATTTTCTAACTTCTTGTTGATTAACAATTTCTATTTCACCTTCAAAAGTTAGCCAGGATAATTGGTCGTTATATAACGACAACGTCATTGACAATTGGTTGCTATACCATTCAGAAGGAAAAAGAACTGCTGCTTCTTTGTTTGAAGTGCCATTTCCTTTTACCAAGCGCCATTCATTATCGGAAAATCGAGACCAAAGACTTGGTTCTAGTAGGTTTGGAATAGTCTCAATGAAATCGGTTACTTCGTGTTTTTCTCCGTCTTTTATTACGTAAGTATATGGCAAATTACTTTCACCATTCCATTCGTGATTTTGCTGTTGATACCAGTCTGTTTTAAAATCACCATTAATCATTTTACGGAAAACACAGATTAATTCTTCATTTACATAAAACTGATATTCTTTGCCAGTTACTTCAAATCCTAAAATATTCGATAAAGATTCTGAACTATAGGTATCTGCTAACCCAATTCTAAGTGTAATAGCTATTTTTTCTTTCTTAAAACTTAAAAGCCAGTAATTTTTTGGTTTCGATACTCTTTGCTTTCTTTCAAGTTGCTGTTTTCTAATTTTTAAATTTTTAGTAATACTTATAAGCGCTTCGTTAGAGCATAATAAGTCATCATAAATATTTTCGTCTTTAAGAATAGATTTTACGATTTCAAAACAATTTTCATAAATTATATCGTTTTGACTTGATATTGGCAGCAGATCAATAATATGGGTTTTAAAAATAAAATCCTCAATCGTTTCCGGTTGTTCCTCTAAAACTGCTAATAAAAAATTTTGATATTTACCTTGATTTTCAGAAATATGAGTTAATGGAAGGCCTCCTTGCAAAAGTAAAGTTCTGAAATACAATGTATTTTGTTTACTAATCCACTTAACACCAAGCATTCGCGCGCCAGTCACAGCAAGTTTGAAAAAATCTTCATGATCTAAATCAAATCTAATATTGCTTTTTAAAGTACTAAAAATCTCTTGTTTACTCGGCTTACCACCATGGTAATTCTTTTTCCACCATTCAGCATAGTAAAGCGTTACATCTCTAGGATCAAGAACTGATGGACTAGCAAATTTTAATTCTTTAACGAGTTTTTCAAAATCCTCATTATTTAAGAAGTACTTCCATAGTGGTCTTCCATCGTGCTTTGGAAGATTATTTCTTTGAAGTAAAATTGAAAAGAAACTCATAAATATTGACTTTAAGAATTAATAGTGCAAACCTAAAGAAGGACTGTGCATTATTAAGACACACCTTAATTTAATAATTTTGAAACTGCTGTTTTATTCGCTCTTTAATCTTAAGCACTAAATTATGCGGAGAGATCACTTTTACTTTTTCGCCGTATGATAGTATTCTCATTTCTAACTCGTAATTTACTACGATACTGATACGAATTTCGAGTAAACCATCCTCTAATAGTCTGGTTTTTTGAGTGCTATGAAGCGGTTTAGTTGTGATGTAAGGCGCTTGCTCTTTACTGAAAACAAGTTTTACTTCTTCGGGTTGTTCATCTTTTCCTTTGGAAACCCCAATCATATCTTCAAAGAATTCTTCCCAGTCGGTTGTATCTTCTTTGTACTTATTGTTAGTTTTTTCTACGTCACCATTTATTCTGTCTAATGCTAAGTTCCATTGCGATTCATGGTTGAATTCATTGTAACCAAATACAAACCACCGGCTATTGTATTGTTTTAAAAAGTAGGGATGAAATGTTATCTCATATTCTTCCTTTCCAAATGGTTCGTATTTAATTTTTAGTACGGTCTTGTTAATAATTGCATTGAACACTGGAGTAATATGGTTGTATCCTTTATAGTCAATATTGGATTCCAAGGACATCACTTTTTTTTCTTGGCTTTTCAAATTGAATTTGTCATTTAATAAAGGACCCAACTCATTCACCCATTCAAATTCTGGGCTGCCTTCAAAACGTTGTAGAATTGAAACTGCTTTTTTTAATTGTTCCGCTTCGGTATCATTTAAAGGGCTTTTGTTAATGGAAAAAGTTTTATCGGTATAACAATAATAGTAGCCACTGGATCCACGAATTGCCTCAATTGGTGCATTGTAAGCAGTTCGCATGAAGCTTATATCTTTCCGTAGTGTTCTAATTTCAATACCATCACTGGTGTGATCATATTCTACTAGTGCTTCGTTTACAGCTTCTAGAAGTTCGTCAATACTGTATTCTCGACCATAATTTTGGAAACATTTATCAAGTTTATTGTATCTTACTAGTTGATGTTTGGTGGTGAACATTTATAAATGTTTGATGTAAATAGATTTTATGACATACTCTTAAACGGTTATTTCGCTAAGGTATTTAAAATCTATGAAATTCAAATAGAGAAAACCCTATAGGATTACCTTTTTTTTATTTATTTCATCGATATACCACTGCAGTTCATACAACTGAATAAAGTGACTATCATAGTCTGGCATTTGCCCTAATTGCATGAATTTTAAATCTTCCACCGTTCATTTTTCAGCTAATAAATCTTGCGTGATATGAACTCAGTCTCTAATAGAATGTTGTTGTCGCAAGACGCTGACAAGTCTTTTAAATGCAACTTTAGCCAGTTTTTTCTTTTGTTCGTTGGGGTTTAAAGATACAAATTTGATCTCACCACTTTTTAGAACTAGGTCGCAGAAAATTTGGGGTCCGTTTAACCATAGTTACATTTTTTCGATTTCTTTCGTTGGTTGCAGGAATATTTTGATTTCCCAATTTTTGAGTTTGGGAAGTGCTTTCAAAATTACACAATGCTCCCAGTATATAATATATTGGTTGTAGTCGTCCAAAACTGTACTCAGGTAATTCCTTTTCCAGCCCAATTTTTCAGAGCACGTAAAATCGTCAAGCCACATTTGATCTAGATGATAGTACTATTTTAAAAAAAAAGAAAATCTCCTCCTACTAAACAGGAGGAAATTCCATCTCTATAAACTGCTAGGTCTTTCTAAAAAACAACAAAGAGCTTTAGATGTTTTTGCGATTAAAAATCATATAAAACTCTTCTAAATCAAGTAAGATGTTAGATTTATTCTTTAGAAAGAGTACTGAAAGCTCTTCTTAATTGAGGAGCTTTTTTTTGTTTTGTACTGTAATGAATCAGATGAGTTGGAGAACCCAAATCAAGAGTTTGATATGCACGGGTTACAAAGTGTTCCTTAAT
>Ga0209023_10000754_pt1 | contig 46513 bp, 43 predicted proteins | sample LakOneMetagenome_FD_187468 | JGI IMG/M metagenome (GOLD analysis project Ga0209023, IMG submission 187468) | Freshwater and sediment microbial communities from Lake Erie, Canada (SPAdes) (version 2) | ecosystem: Environmental > Aquatic > Freshwater > Lentic | place: Lake Erie, Canada...
CGAGCCGCACCGGGCCTTCGAGCACGACGTTCACGTCGAGCACGACATCGCGGCCGCAGGCGATCGATCCGCGCACGTCGATGCGCGCCGGGTCGATCACCGTGACGCCGGCGAGCATTAGCGCGTGGGCGCGCTCGCGGCGGTACTCGGTCTCGAGCGCGGCGAGCTGCAGCTTGTCGTTGACGCCCTGCACCTCGACTTCGGTCGGCGCAATGAGCGGGGCGACCTTGATCTTGTCCTTCACCGCCATCGCGATGATGTCGGTGAGGTAGTACTCGCGCTGCGCGTTGGCGGGCTTCAGTTTCCCGAGCCAGCGCTTCAGCCACCTGGCGTTCGCGGCGAGCACGCCGGTGTTGCACTCCTTGATCTTGCGCTGCGCCGCATTGCAGTCGCGCTGCTCGACGATGCGCGTGACCTGGCCGCGCGCATTGCGGACGACGCGGCCGTAGCCCTGCGGATCGGCGAACTTCGCGCTGAGCAGCGCCATGCTTTTCGCGTCGACGAGCGCGAGCAGCTTCTTCAACGTGTCGGTGCGGATCAGCGGCACGTCGCCGTACAGCACCAGCACCGTGTGGTCATCGGGAATGCCGGGCAGCGCGCACTTGACGGCGTGGCCGGTGCCCAGTTGCTCGGCCTGCAACACCCAGCGCAGGTTCTCGGCGCGCACCGCGAGCCGCACCTGTTCGCCGCCGTGGCCATAGACGACATGGATCAGCTCGGGGCCAAGCGCGACGGCGGCGTCGAGCACGTGCGAGAGCAGCGGGTGGCCGGCGAGCGGCTGCAGCACCTTGGGCAGGTCGGAGCGCATCCGCTTGCCCTGGCCTGCGGCCAGGATCACGACTGAGAGCGGTCTGGATTTTGCGGCCATGACTTGTGGCGTGGCCGGCTTGCTATCCGCGGATCTTGCGCAACCGTTCGATGAGCTTCAATTGCGCGGCGGCGCGGGCGAGTTCGGCGAGCGCTTCGGCCTGCTCGATCTTGTCGATCTTGCCGGCGAGCGCTTCCTCGGCGCGTGCGCGCGCGGCCAGCGCGGCGGCTTCATCGAGGTCCGCGGCGCGCGCGGCGGTGTCGGCCAGCACGGTCACCTTCGTCGGCTGCACTTCGAGCGCACCGCCGCCGACGTAGAACGATTGTTCATCGCCCTCCTCCGGCTGCACGCGCACTTCGCCAGCCTTCAAAAGCGCGAGCAGCGGTGCGTGCCGCGGGGCGATGCCGATCTCGCCTTCGGCCGCGGGCAGGAACACCATCTTCGCGGTGCCGGAGAAAATCTCGCCTTCCGCGCTGACGATGTCGACGTGAATCGTGTTTGCCATGTTCGCTGGTGCCCGGTTGCGAGCGCTGCTACTGCAGCGTCTTCGCCTTCTCGACCACTTCCTCGATCGCGCCGACCATGTAGAACGCCTGCTCGGGCAGGTGATCATAGTCGCCGGCGAGGATGCCCTTGAAGCCGCGGATCGTGTCCTTCAGCGGCACGATCTTGCCGTCCTGGCCGGTGAACACCTTCGCGACGTTGAACGGCTGCGACAGGAAGCGCTGGATCTTGCGCGCGCGGAACACGGTGAGCTTGTCCTCTTCCGACAGCTCGTCCATGCCGAGGATCGCGATGATGTCCTGCAGTTCCTTGTAGCGCTGCAGCACGGCCTGCACGCCGCGCGCCGTGTTGTAGTGCTCTTCGCCGACGACCAGCGGATCGAGCTGGCGGCTGGTGGAGTCGAGCGGATCGACCGCCGGATAAATGCCCAGCGCCGCGATCTGGCGCGAGAGCACCACGGTCGCGTCGAGGTGGGCAAACGTGGTGGCCGGCGACGGGTCGGTCAGGTCGTCCGCCGGCACGTACACCGCCTGGATCGAGGTGATCGAGCCGGTCTTCGTCGAGGTGATGCGCTCCTGCAGCACGCCCATTTCCTCGGCCAGCGTCGGCTGGTAACCCACCGCCGAGGGCATGCGGCCCAGGAGCGCTGACACTTCGGTGCCGGCGAGCGTGTAGCGGTAGATATTGTCGACGAAGAACAGCACATCGCGCCCACGGCCGCTGGCCTGCTTCTCGTCGCGGAAATATTCCGCCATCGTGAGGCCGGTGAGCGCGACGCGCAGGCGGTTGCCCGGCGGCTCGTTCATCTGGCCGTAGACCATCGCGACCTTCGAGTTCTGGAGATTGTCCTTGTCGATGACGCCCGACTCGATCATCTCGTGGTAGAAGTCGTTGCCTTCGCGCGTGCGCTCGCCGACGCCGGCGAACACCGACAGGCCCGAGTACTGCTTCGCGATGTTGTTGATGAGCTCGAGCATGTTGACGGTCTTGCCCACGCCCGCGCCGCCGAAGAGGCCGACCTTGCCGCCCTTCGCGAATGGCACCAGCAGGTCGATGACCTTGATGCCGGTGACGAGCAGGTCTTGTCCGCCCGCCTGTTCGTCGTAGGCCGGCGCCGGACGGTGAATGGGGAGTTTATCCTTGGTCGCTACAGGCCCGCGGTTGTCCTGCGGCACGCCGAGCACGTCCATGATGCGGCCGAGCGTGCCCATGCCGACGGGCACCTGGATCGGCTCGCCGGTGGCGGTGACGGCGAGGCCGCGCTTCAGGCCTTCGGAGGCGCCCATCGCGATCGTGCGCACGATGCCGTCGCCGAGCTGCTGCTGCACTTCGAGCGTCAGGTCGACGTCGTTGAGGCGCAGCGCCTCGTACACACGCGGCACCGACTCGCGCGGAAATTCCACGTCGATGACCGCGCCGATGATCTGGGTAATCTTGCCGTTAGCCATGATGAATGATTCCTGGAAAAACTAAACCGCTGCCGCGCCGCCGACGATCTCCGCCAGCTCCTTGGTGATCGCCGCCTGTCGCGCCTTGTTGTACACGAGCTGCAGGTCGCCGATCAGCTTGCCGGCGTTGTCCGACGCGCTCTTCATCGCGACCATGCGCGCCGCCATCTCGCAGGCGACGTTCTCGACCGAACCCTGGTACACCTGCGACTCGACGTAGCGCATGAGCAGGCCGTCGAGGATCTGCATCGCCTCGGGCTCGTAGATGTAGTCCCAATGTTCCGGCAGGCCGCTCTCCTTGATCGACGCGGCCGGCAGCAGCTGCTGCACGTTCGGCTTCTGCGTCATCGTGTTCAGGAACTGCGCGTTCACCAGGAACAGCCGGTCGATCTTGCCGTCGCGATACGCGTCGAGCATGACCTTGACCGCGCCGATGAGATCCTTCACGTGCGGACGATCGCCGAGGCCCGTCACGCTGCCGAGGATCGGCACGCCGAGCCGCCGGAAGAACGCCAGCCCCTTGCTGCCGAGGATGCACAGGTTCACGGTGGCGCCTTTCTGCTGCCACTCGCGCATCAGCAGGATCACGCTCTTGAACAGGTTCGTGTTCAGGCCGCCGCACAGCCCGCGGTCGGTCGAGATCACGACGATGCCGATCGACTTCGGCTCGCGCTCGATCAGGAACGAATGCCGGTAATCCGGGTTCGCCTCGGTGAGGTTGCCGATCACCGAACGCATCTTCGCCGCGTAAGGACGCGCGAGCTTCATGCGATCCTGCGCACGCCGCATCTTGCTCGCCGCGACCATTTCCATGGCCTTGGTGATCTTCTGCGTGCTCTTCACGCTCGCAATCTTTGTGCGGATTTCTTTGGTGCCGGGCATAAATCAGACCACGTATGCGCGCATCGCAGCACGCGTGTCTAGCGCAGCATCGTGCGCGCCGTCGCTCCCCGTAACTCGCTTTGGGCGCGCACGATGCTGCGCTCCCCCGCGTGCTGCCACGCGCGCGTGCACCGCCGGTTCATGCCCGGTGCCAAAGAAATGCGCGCGGAGGTTGCCAGCGCGAAGGCCACGCCGTGCGCCTGGGTCTCGTGGCACGACAGTGAGCGAAGTGGCGCCCGCCAACGGGTGCCAGGAACCTGCGACGGCCCCCGCGTACGGAAGCGCGACGCCCACGGACGATGACAAGCGCGCGGACGCCCGCAGTGGTCGGGCTGCGGACGCGAGAGCGTGCAGGCCCGATTTTCCAAAGCGAGTTACGGGGAGCGACGAAAATCGGGCCTGCGCGCTAGGCGCGTCTGCGGCCCGACCGCTGCTTCCGTCTTCGTTCTTGTCTTCTTCCGTCTTCACTCTTCAATACGTCCCGGTCTTCGCAAATTCCTCACAGATCTTCTTCAGCACCGCTTCCTGGCTCTTGAGCTCAGGCTTCGCGTTGATCGCCGCGATCTCCGCCTTGAACGTGCTGTTCGCGAATCCCTGCAGCGCCGCCTCGAAATCGACGATCTTGTTGCGCGGCACTTTATCCATGTAGCCGTTGTTGACCGAGTAGATCGACAACGCCATCTCGGCCACCGACATCGGCGCGTACTGCTTCTGCTTCATCACTTCGGTCGTGCGCTGGCCGCGCTCGAGCTGCCTGCGCGTCGCTTCGTCGAGGTCCGATGCGAACTGCGAGAACGCCGCGAGCTCGCGGTACTGCGCGAGCGCGAGGCGAATGCCGCCGCCGAGCTTCTTGATGATGTCGGTCTGCGCGGCGCCGCCGACGCGCGACACCGAGATGCCGGCGTTCATCGCGGGACGGATGCCGGAGTTGAACAGGTCGGTCTCGAGGAAGATCTGTCCGTCGGTGATCGAGATCACGTTGGTCGGCACGAACGCGGTCACGTCGCCGGCCTGCGTCTCGATGATCGGCAGGCCGGTGAGCGATCCGGTCTTGCCCTTGACGCGGCCCTTCGTCGCGGCCTCGACATACTGTTCATTCACGCGCGCGCTGCGCTCGAGCAAGCGGCTGTGCAAATAGAACACGTCGCCGGGGAACGCCTCGCGGCCCGGCGGGCGGCGCAGCAACAGCGAGATCTGGCGATACGCGACGGCCTGCTTGGACAGGTCATCATAAATAATGAGTGCGTCTTCGCCGTTGTCCATGAAGTACTCGCCCATCGTCACGCCCGAGTAGGCGGACAGGTACTGCATCGCGGCGGGCGTCGAGGCGGAAGCGGCCACGATGATCGTGTGCGCCATCGCGCCGTGCTCCTCGAGCTTGCGCACGACGTTGGCGATCGAGCTCTGCTTCTGGCCGATCGCGACGTAGACGCATTTGATGCCGGAGGACTTCTGGTTGATGATCGTGTCGATCGCGAGGGCGGTCTTGCCGGTCTGGCGGTCGCCGATGATCAGCTCGCGCTGGCCGCGGCCGATCGGCACCATCGAGTCGACCGCCTTGTAGCCGGTCTGCACCGGTTGGCTGACGCTCTTGCGATAGATGACGCCCGGCGCGACGCGTTCGATCGGCGCCGACGACGTCGAGAGGATCGGTCCCTTGCCATCGATCGGATTGCCGAGCGCATCGACGACGCGGCCGAGCAGCTCCGGACCCACCGGCACTTCGAGGATGCGTCCCGTGGTCTTGACGGTGTCGCCTTCGCGGATCGACTTGTAGTCGCCGAGCACGACGGCGCCGACTGAATCCTGCTCGAGGTTCAGCGCGAGGCCGAAGAGGTTGCCCGGGAACTCGATCATCTCGCCGTAGCGCACATCGGCCAGGCCGTGGATGCGGCAGATGCCGTCCGTGACCGACACGACGGTGCCGACGTTGCGGGCCTCGTTCGCGGCGCTGAAATTCTCGATGCGCGCGCGGATCAGGTCGCTGATTTCGGATGCTTTGATCGCCATGAAACTTTCCTCTGTACGAAACTGTTCGCTGCCGCGCCTACGATGCGCCGCTAGCCTTCCATTGCGCCGGCGAGCTGCGCCAGGCCGGCGCGCACCGAGCCGTCGATGACCAGGTCGTCGGCACGCACGATGGCGCCGCCGATCAGGCTGGGGTCGATCTCGCAATGCAATCGCACCTCGCGGTCGAGGCGCTTGCGCATCGCGTCGGTGTAGTGCTGCTTCTGCGCCGCGCTGAGCTCGACGGCTGAAGTTACCGTGACATCGACGCTGCGCTCCGCGTCGGCGCGCAGCTGCTCGTAGCGCGCCGCGATCTCGGGCAGGAACCCGAGCCGCTTGTTCGCCGCGAGCGTACGGATGAAATTCTTCGCGCCCTCATCGAATGCGTCGCCGGCAACCCCGGTAACCAGCGACACGAGCTGCTCGGCGCTGACCGCCGGATTGCCGATCAACGCCGCAACGCGTTCATCGGCGACGACGCTGGCGGCAATGCCGAGCGCCTTCGACCACTGCGGCATGCGCTTCGCGGCATGCGCGAGCGCGAACACCGCCTTGGCGTAGGGTCTTGCAATGGTCAGTCGTTCAGCCATGGCGTCAGATGCTGGCGCTGAGCTTGTCGAGCAGCTGCGCGTGCGCCTTCGCGTCGATCTCGCGGCCGATGATCTTCTCGGCGCCACTGACGGCGAGCGCCGCCACCTGGCCACGCAGCGCGTCGCGCGCCTTCTGCGTGTCGAGCGCGACCTGCGCCTGCGCGGCCTGCAGCAGCCGCGCGGCTTCGGACTGCGCCGTCTGCTTGGCCGCATCGATGGTCTCGTTGGCCCGCACCTGCGCCTGCTGCTCGATCGCCAGCGCGCGTGCGCGCGCCGCCTTCACGAGCTCTTCGACGCGGGCTTCGGCGCTCAACAGTTCCTTCTGCCCGCGTTCGGCCGCGGCCAGGCCGTTGGCGATCTTCTGCTGGCGCTCCTCGATCTTCACGGCCAGCATCGGTACCACGACCTTGTAGATGAACCACAGCAGCACCAGCAGCACCAGCAGCTGCCCTATGAACGTGCCATTGATGTCGAGCATGCCTGTCTCTCCCTACCGTGCAGCAACCGCAAACTGGCTATCAATGTCCAGACAGCAGCGGATTCGCGTAGGCAAAGAACATCGCCAGGCCGACGCCGATCAGGAAGGCCGCGTCGATGAGGCCCATCGCCAGGAACATCTTGGTCTGCAGCATCGGCACCAGTTCAGGCTGGCGCGCGCCGGCCTCGAGGAACTTGGAAGCCATGATGCCGATGCCAATGCAGGCACCCGCGGCGCCGAGACCGATGATGAGGCCGATCGCCAGGGCCGTGCATCCCTGGATTAGGGTGTGGGCGTCCATTCTTGAATACTCCTCGTTGCTATCTAAAAGTGAAAAATGACTCTTCAGGATCAGTGATGCTCTTCGGCCATTGCGATATAGACGATCGGCAATACCATGAAGATGAAGGCCTGCAGTAACACGATCAAGATGTGGAAGATCGCCCAGATGCTGCCCAGCAGCACCTGCGCCGCGACCAGCGCCAGGCCGGAACCCGTGACGTGCGAAACACTCAGGCCCAGCAGCGCGATCAGCATGAAGATCAGTTCGCCGGCAAACATGTTGCCGAACAGTCGCATCGCCAGCGACACCGGCTTGGCCACGAGTTCGATCAGGTTGAGGATCGCGTTCGGTATCCACAACAGCGGATTCGAGCCGAACGGCGCGACGATCCACTCGTGCAGGTAGCCGCCCGTGCCCTTGGAGCGCACGCCGGCCGCAACCACCAGGATCAGCACGAACACCGCCATCGCCGCCGTGCCGTTGATATCGGCCGTGGGCAGCACGCGCCAGAACGGCGCGCCGAGCGATCCGGCTACTTTGCTGGGTACGTCCAGCGGCAGCAGGTCCATCGTGTTCATCGCGACGATCCACGTGAACAGCGTGACGGCCAGCGCGGTCAGGAACCGGCGGTTGCCGTGGTAGATCGCGCCGACTTCGGTGTCGACCCACTCGTAGACGAATTCGACGAAGGCCGCGACGCCGGTCGGGTGCTTTTCGTTGCTGGCGCGGCGAGCCGCGAGCCACAGCAACCATGCCACGAACGCCGCGAGCGCAGCCGACATCACCAGCGTGTCGACGTGGAAGGTCCAGAAGCCATGCCCCACGCGCAGGTGGGTCATGTGGTGATTGACGTAATCGCTCGGTGATTCGGCTAGTTCGGCAGCCATTTCAATTCGTGTTCCCTTGCCACTTCACACTCGACATCGGCAGCAGCCAAAAAACCAGCAGAGTCACTGCATATGCGGCCAGCAGTGCCGGCCACACGACATGTGGCAAGCGGCTGGCCGCCATGAACAACCCGATCGTCACGACAACCTTGACGACCTGGCCGACGATCAGCCTGCGCAGGGCGTCCGGGGCAGTCCGCTCCGGCACAAGTGCCTTGCGCGTCATGTAGAGGTTGGCAACCACTCCGATGCCCGCGCCAACCAGCGCCGACAGGCCGGCGTAAGGTCCCCAAGGCGCGCTCAGAACCAGCGCAACGGATATGCCCGCCACGACCTGCCACACGATCGCTTTCGAGTACAGCGCCCTGAGCTCCCCGCTGCCGCTCGACATTCGCGATCTCCGGACACCTGACGCTGCGGCTCGTCCGGAACCCGGATGGTTCCGCGAGCGTGCCGGTTCGCTTATCCCTCAAATCACCGCAAGTCGGCGCGGTTCAAGCGGGCGCGATTATAGAGACGAAGGTACGGGTCTTCAACCAATGAACGAACGAAGAATCGGCGCCGCCGCGCCTCGCGGAACTAGTTGATGTGCGCGAGGATTCCGTCCAATTCGTCGAGGCTGTGGTACGCGACGACGAGCTTGCCGCCGCCCTTGGCCGTGTGCTGGATCTGCACCTTGGCGCCGAGCTTCTCCATCAGGTCGTCCTCGAGCCGCTGCACGTTCGGATCGCGGCCTCCGCTGCCGCCGCCCGCGGCCGAAGCCCCTGCGCCGGAAGCGCCGCCCGGTTGGCTCAGGCGCCGCACCAGGGCCTCCGTCTCCCGTACAGATAGGCCCTTTTTCACCACCAATAGCGCCAGTTCGACCTGTTTTCGACGATTTTCGAGCCCAAGTAACGCGCGGGCGTGGCCCATGTCGAGCTGGCGCTGTTCGAGCAGCTCGCCGACCTCGGGCGCGAGCTCGATCAGGCGCAGCAGGTTGCTGACTGCCGCGCGGGAACGCCCGACCGCATCGGCCACCTGCTGGTGAGTCAGGCCGAACTCGGCGATCAGCCGTTCGAAGGCGCGCGCCTCCTCGAGCGGGTTCAGGTCTTCGCGCTGGATGTTCTCGATCAGCGCCATCGCGACCGCGGCCTCGTCGGGCACCGTGCGGATGATCGCCGGCACTTCGGTGAGGCCGGCGAGTTGCGCGGCGCGCCAGCGGCGTTCGCCGGCGATGATTTCGTAGCGCTGCTCGCCGCCGGACGGGCCCGCACCGGCGCCCGGGCCGATCGGGCGCACGACGATCGGCTGGATCACGCCCTGCGCCTTGATCGACTCGGCCAGTTCACCGAGCGTGTCGTTGCGCAAATCGGCGCGCGGCTGATAGCGGCCCCGCTGCAGCAGCTCGACCGGCAATTTCGCGAGTCGCTCGCCGCGCGGCTCGGCGGCACTGCCGGCGGTCGCAGTCGCGCCGCTGGCCACCGGGGCGGGCGACGGCGAGCGCGCCTGGCCGAGCAGGTCGGCGAGTCCGCGGCCGAGCGTGGGCTTTTTCGAGCTCATGCGCGCGCTGGCCTCATGCCGGAACCGGATTCGTGCCGACCGCCGGCTGCGCGCCATCTTCCCGCCGCAGCATTTCGCCGGCGAGCGCGAGGTAGGCGAGCGCGCCGCGCGAATCCTTGTCGTGCACGATCGCGGGACGGCCGAACGAGGGCGCCTCGGCGAGCCGCACGTTGCGCGGCACGACGGTCCGAAAGACCTTGTCGCCGAAATGATCGGTCAATTGCGCGCCCACCGCGATCGCGAGGTTATTGCGCGGATCGTACATCGTGCGCAGGATCCCTTCGATCTCGAGTTGCGGATTCGCCGCGGCGCGAATCTGCTCGATCGTGTTCACGAGCGCGGAAAGGCCCTCTAGCGCGTAGAACTCGCACTGCATCGGGATCAGCACGCTGTCGGCCGCGACCAGCGCGTTCACCGTCAATATATTGAGCGACGGCGGGCAATCGATCAGCACGACGTCGTAGCCGCTGCGCACCGGTTGCAATGCGTCGCGCAGCCGCGTCTCGCGACCGTTCGAAACGGCGAGCAGCCGCACCTCGGCAGCGGTGAGGTCCTGGTTCGCCGGCAGCAGCGACATGCCAACGCTCTCGAGCTTCAGGATCGCTTCCGGCGCGGTGCATTCGCCCAGCAGCACTTCGAGCGTGCCGCGCGCCAGCTTTGACTTGTCGACGCCGCAGCCCGTGGTCGCGTTGCCTTGCGGGTCGAGGTCGATCAGCAGCACCTGGCGGCGCGTCGCGGCCAGCGAGGCGGCGAGGTTCACCGCGGTGGTCGTCTTGCCGACGCCACCTTTCTGGTTGGCCACCGCGATGACGCGTTTCATGGGCCTTATTTTAGAGGTTACGGCTGCATTCCGGGCCGGTATTTCAGCGTCACAATGCAGCGTTCCGCGTCGAGCCCGGGCACCCGCACGTTGCGCACGCCCACGAGTTCCCAGTCCCGGGGAAGGGCCGCGATTTCATCGTCGGGACGCTGCCCCTTGTACGCCAGCAGCAGCGTGCCGGGACCGGCGCTCGGGCGGGCGAGCGCGGCAAGTGCCGGGAGCGAGGTGACCGCGCGTGCGAGGATCGTGTCGAAGGGCTTGTCGGGCGAGAGATCCTCGGCGCGCGCGTGCATCGCGGTCACGTTGCCGAGCGACAGGGCGCGCGCCGCGTGCGCGACGAAACGCACCTTCTTGGCCGTCGCGTCGATCAGCGTGAAATGCTTGTCCGGGTGCACGATCGCGAGCGGCAGGCCGGGGAAACCGGCGCCGGTGCCGAGATCGGCGATGCGCGTGCCCACCAGGTCCCTGCTCGCGGCGAGGCTGTCGAGCAGGTGCCCGGCGATCATCGATTCCTCATCGGTGATCGCCGTGAGGTTGTAAGCACGATTCCACTGCGTGAGCTCGTCGAGCAGCCTCAACAACTTCGCCGCGGTGTCGGGCTTCAGATACACGCCGAGCTGCGCCGCGCGCTTGAACAGATCCGCCGCCTTGTCTGCCTGCATGGCTTGCCTTAGCCTTGTTTCCCCGATGAGGACGATAGCAAAGATGCGCCGACCGATCGCCGCGCACCCGCGCTCGTGGCTGTTCACGCTGGCGGCGCTTTCAATGCTGGCGCCCGCCTGGGCCGCGCGCATCGTACAGGATGGCGTCGTGCTCGACGGCGTGCCGGCGATCGGCGCCGAGGTCGCCGCGGACATCGACGCAGGCCTCGCGCGCTATCGCGGCGGCACCGAAGCGCGATTGCTCGATTGGCAGGGCGATGGCGCACTGCTCGTCGCGGTGCGCTCGAACGGGAGCGACCAGTTGCTGCGCCTGCGCGGCAGCGTGGCGGGTAACAGCTCTGCGGGCAGCAGCGCGACGGACAACGCTGCTTCGACCGGCGACACGATCGGCGCGCCGGGCGGCGCCATCGCCGCCGCGGCCGCGCAACCATTCCAGTCGGACATGCTGGCGCTGCGCTCGCGCGACGCGGCGCACGATGGCGATGCGCTGCAGATCGCCTCGCTCGCCGATGGCGCCGTGCGCGAGCTGCTCCCGGCAAGCGCGCATCCGGGCGCGCCGGCCTGGGCGCACGACGGACGGCAAATCGCCGTCAGCGCGACCTTGCCCGACTCGCAGGGCCAATCGAATGTCTATGTGCTCGATGCGGCCGCCGCGGGAGATTCCGCACCGACGCCGCGCCTCGTGCTGGGCGGGCAGGATGGCTCGTTGCAGGTCATCGAATGGACCAGCGCCGATCGTTCGCTGCTCGTGCGCCACCGGCGCGCGGATGGCGGCGACGAGCTGCTGCTCGTCGACGTCGCAAGCGGATCCACCCGGCGCATCGACTCGCCGGGCGCGCAGGCCGGCGCCGTCGTGCGCATCGGCGATGCGCGCCTGCGCAGCGACGGACGCGGCGTCTATTTCATCGGCGACAAGGGCGGCGAGCGAGCGCAGCTGCACTACGTCGACCTGTACGCCAACACCGACGAGCTGCTGGCGCCCGACATCGACGTCGCGCACTTCGATGCCAGCGCGAACGATCGCACCATCGCGTTGAGCTGGAGCGACTTCGGCTACAGCCGCGTGGCGCTGCTCGATCGCGCCAGCGGAAGGATGACGCTGCTGTCCACGCTCCCCGCCGGCGCCGTCGATGCGCTGCGCTTCGATCTCGCCGGCGCGCGGCTCGCCATCGAGGTCGCGGCAAGCGCCGCGCCGCGCGATGTGTACGTGCACGATGTGGCCGCGGGAACGAGCACGCGCTGGACGCGCGGCCAGATGGGCGACCTGAGCGCCGCGCAACTCGCTTCGCCGCAGACCGTGCGATTTCCGACCTGGGATCGCCTCGGCCCCGGGCGCCCGCGCATGCTGACCGCGCTGCTGTATCGGCCAAGGTCCGGCGGTCCGTGGCCGGTCATCGTCATGCTGGGCGACGCAGGATCGCAGGCGCGCGCGCAACTCGATCCGTTCGTGCAGTACTGCGTCAACGACCTGAAAGCGGCCGTGGTCGTGCCGGGCCTGCGCGGCGGCGAGCCGGGCGCGCTCGATGCCGGCGCGCTGCTCGCGTGGCTCAACGCGCAACCCGACCTGCGCCACGATCGCATCGTGCTGCACGGCCGCGGTTCGGGCGGCACGCTGGCGCTGGCGGCGCTCGGCTTGTACGGCGATCGGCTGCGCGGCGCGGTGGACATCGACGGACCCGCGACGCCGGCGCAGCTCGTGTCGTTGCGCGCGCCAGTGTTGCTGCTGCGCGGCCTGCAATCCAGCCCGCTCGATGCCGGCGCCGCCGAGCAACTGCTGTGGCGCTTGCGCGGCACGGGCGTGGAGAGCTGGTTTGTTGCGCCGCGCGACCTGGCCGGCACGCTGGGCGGGGAGCAGGGCGAAGCCGCCGCGCAACGCGTCATCGCGCAGTTCCTGCGCGTACGCCTGGGCAGCTAGCCGCGGCGGCTAGGGAAGCCGGTAGCTCGGGCGCGGCTCGGTCTTGAGTTCGGGGCGCTGCGCCGCGTAATAGTCGGCGATGAGCTTGATGTCGGCCAACGACAGCGGCGCGACGAACGGACCCATGATCGGATTCTTGCGATCGCCCTTCTGGTACTCGACCAGCGCGCGCGCGATGTAGTCGGCGTGCTGGCCGGCGAGCGTCGGATAGTCGCCGGTGATGCCGACGCCGTTCGCGCCGTGGCAGGCCGAGCACAGTTCCGTCACCTTCTGCGGGGGCGTGCCGTTGGGCGCCGGGCCCGCGGGCAGCACGGCGCCGGCCAGGTAGGCGGCGACGTCTTCCATGTCCTGGTCGCTGAGCGAACTCGCCTGCGCGTACATCGTGGCGTGCGCGCGCTGCTTGCCGCGGTACTCCTTCAGCGCCGCGACGATGTATTCGGCGTGCTGGCCGACGAGCTTCGGCACGTTGTAGGTGGGGTACACGTTCTTGTAGTTCTCGATGCCGTGGCAACCGAGGCAGGTGTAGCCGATCTGCTTGCCGTGCTCGGCGTCACCGGCGGCCTGCGCGGCTCCGCCTGCGGCCAGCGCCACGGCGAGGGCGGCGACCTTGACCCACTGATACGACATCGAAGGCATAATCGGACTCCGTTCCCGTCACACAAGCGCGCGGCACCGTAAAATGGCGGCAAAGTGTACGGATTCACCGACGGATTTGCCACTGCATGATCGCCCTCATACAACGCGTCTCGAGCGCCCGCGTCACCGTGGACGAGGAAACCTGCGGCTCGATCGGCGTCGGCTTGCTGGCATTGATCGGCATCGAGCGTGGCGATGGCGCGGCCCAGGGCACGAAACTGCTCGAACGGGTGCTCGACTATCGCGTGTTTCCCGATGCGTCCGGGCGCATGAACCGCTCGCTGCGCGAAACCGGCGGCGGATTGCTGCTCGTGCCCCAGTTCACGCTGGTCGCCGACACGTCGACGGGCACCCGCGCCGGTTTCTCGAAGGCCGCCGAACCCGTGCGGGCGCGCGAACTGTTCGGGCAGCTCGTCGCGGAGGCCCAGAAGGCACATCCGAAGGTGGCCTGCGGCCAGTTCGGCGCCCACATGCAGGTTTCCCTGGTCAACGACGGTCCGGTCACTTTCTGGCTGGAAACCGGTCCAAAAGCGTGACGTGCGGCATGCTGCACGAGGGCGCGTTCACGGCTTGGGCTGGAGTTCGCCTATGATTGAGGGTCTGGCACCCAGGGCTTAGGACCGGAGGATGTTATGGACCTGTTTTCACCCCGCCACCTGCTGATCATCCTGGCGGTCGTACTGCTGGTGTTCGGCACGAAGAAGCTCCGCACCATCGGTTCCGACCTGGGCGCCGCGGTCCGCGGCTTCAAGAAATCGATGAACGAAGGCGACCAGGAAGAGCAGGTCGCGCAGAAGCAGCTTCCGCAGACCGGCAAGGACGCCGAATTTCCGGAAAGCGGCGCCGGCGCTGCGCCACGCCAGGAAGATCGCCGCGCCTGAGGCTGGCTGATCTTTCGCCGGCCCTGCGATGTTCGACATCGGCTTCTCGGAGGTCTTGCTGATATTCGGCCTGGCGCTGGTCGTGCTCGGACCCGACAAGTTGCCCGGCGTGGCCCGCACCGTGGGACGCTGGGCCGGTCGCGCCCGCGCGATGGCGCGGCAGTTCCGCGACCAGCTCGAAGCGGAATCCGACGGGCTCAAGGTCGACCTGAACACGCCACCGCAATCCCCGCCGCCGCCATCGTCATCGCAATCGTCATCGACATCGCCCCCGGCATCGCACGAGACGCCGCCGAACTCCACCGCCGCGGCGCCGGCACCGCCGATCGCAGTACCGCCCGAGGTACCGCGGTCAGGCCCTGCGGAGCCCTGGATTCCGCCGCCGGATTCACCGCACGGCGACACGCCGCCCGCGCCTCCACCCGAATCACTCAGTTCGATTGACCCGCCGCATGACCGGCGAGAATGAACCGCTGCTCGAAGGCACGCTGATCTCGCACCTGCTCGAGCTGCGCACGCGCCTGATGCGCGCGTTCCTCGCGGTGGTCCTCGTCTTCATTCCGTTCGCGTTCTATTCGAACCACCTGTTCGAGTGGCTCTCGCATCCGTTGCTGCAGCAGCTGCCGCCGAACGCCACGCTGATCTCGACCAGCATCACCGCGCCGTTCACGGCGCCGTTGAAGCTCGCCTTCATTGCGGCGCTGGTCGTCGCGATGCCCTACGTGCTGTATGAGTTGTGGGCGTTCATCGCGCCCGGCCTGTACCGGCACGAAAAAGGCTTCGCGGTGCCGCTGCTCATTTCCGCAGTCATCCTTTTCTATGTGGGCGTCGCGTTCGCCTACTTCGTCGTGTTCCCGCTGATCTTCAGTTTCTTCGTCAACACGGCGCCGCGCGGCGTCACGCTGATGGCCGACATCTCCATGTACATGGAGTTCGTGCTGGTGCTGCTGTTCTCGTTCGGCATTGCCTTCGAGGTGCCGGTCGCCGTGGTGTTGCTGGTGCTGATGGGCATCGTGCCGCTCGAGAAGCTCACGCAGATCCGCGGCTACGTGCTGATCGCGGTGTTCATCATCGCGGCGATCCTGACGCCGCCGGATGCGATTTCGCAGACCGTCATGGCGGTTCCCATGTATATGCTCTATGAAGGTGGCATCCTGTTCGCGCGGCTGATGGTACGCAGCCGCGACAAATCCAAGAACGCCAACACCGGGGAGTAGGGGAACATGGCCAATCCAACGTCGATGGCGCCCGTCGTGCGCGCCGAACTGACCGTGCGCGGGCTCATCCTCGGCGTCATCATCACGGTGGCGTTCTCCGCGGCGAACGTCTACTTCGGCCTGAAGGCCGGACTCACGTTCGCCACCTCGATTCCGGCCGCGGTAATCTCGATGGCGGTGCTGCGCGGATTCAAGGGCATGACCGTGCAGGAGAACAACATCGTGCAGACGGTGGCCTCCGCCGCCGGCACGCTGACCTCGATCATCTTCGTGCTGCCCGGCTTCGTCATCATCGGCTGGTGGTCAGGGTTCCCGTACTGGGTGTCGACCGCGATCTGCGCGCTCGGCGGAATCCTCGGCGTCATGTATTCGATTCCGCTGCGGCGCGCGCTGGTGACGCAGTCCGATCTGCCGTACCCGGAGGGCGTCGCCTGCGCCGAAGTGCTGAAGGTGGGCGGCGGCGATTCGGCTGAAGCCGCTGCGGTCGAAGAGAGCCGCGACGGATTGCGCGCCGTCGTCTGGGGGTCGATCGTCTCCTCGGTGTTCGCCGTGATCGTTGCGACACGCGTGTTCGCCAGCGATGTCGTGCGCTACTTCCGCGTCGGCGAGCGCGGCGTCAGCGGCTTCGATTTCTTCCTGTCGTTCGCCTTGTTCGCGGTCGGCCACCTGGTCGGCTTGTGGGTCGGCATCGCGATGGGCGTCGGTGCACTGATCGGCTGGGTGTGGGGCGTGCCGCATTTCTCGGCGCTGGCGCCGGCTCTCGCGCCGGACGGCGATGTCGCGAAACTGGCGCAGGCGACCTGGAGCCACCAGGTGCGATTCATCGGCGCCGGCGCGATCGGCGTCTCGGCGGTGTGGACGCTCGCGAAGCTCATCAAGCCGGTCGCGGCCGGATTGCGCTCCGCGATGGCCGCCTCGCGCGCGCGCGCCTCGGGCGGCGGCGCGCTGCTGCCGCGCACCGAGCAGGACATCCCGATCGGCACCGTCGCGCTGATCACGCTGGCCTGCATGGTGCCGATCGGCATCCTGCTCGCGAACTTCAGCGTCAGCAGCGGGCTCGCCGACCACATGCTGCTGCTGGTCGTGGCGGGCATCGTCTACATCGCGGTGATGAGCTTCTTCGTCTCCGCGGTCTGCGGCTACATGGCCGGCCTCATCGGTTCGTCGAACAGCCCGCTGTCGGGCATCGGCATCCTGGTCGTCATCGGCGCAGCGCTGCTGCTGGTGTTCGGCGTGCGCTCGTCGATTCCGGTGAGCGAATACAAGTCGCTCGTGGCCTTCGCGCTGTTCGTCACCTCGATCGTGTTCGCGGTCGCGACCATCGCCAACAACAACCTGCAGGACCTCAAGACCGGCCAGCTCGTCGACGCGACGCCGTGGAAACAGCAGGTCGCGCTCATCATCGGCGTCATCGCCGGCGCCGCGATCATCCCGCCGATCCTCGATTTGCTGAACCATGCGTATGGGTTCGTCGGCGCGCCGGGCCCGGCGCGCGAACATCCGCTGCCGGCGCCGCAGGCCGGATTGATCTCGGCGCTCGCGCAGGGCGTCATCCAGAACAACGTCGACTGGAGCCTGATCCGCATCGGAATGGGCATCGGCGTCGTGCTGATCGTCGTCGACGAAGTGCTGCGCCGCGTGACGAAGTCGGCGCACCTCTCGCCGCTCGCGGTGGGCCTCGGCATCTACCTGCCGACGCAGAGCACGCTGATGGTCGTGGTCGGCGCGATCGTCGGCTGGTATTTCGACAAGCGGGCCGAGCGCAGCGCGCGGCCCGAGGCCACGAAGCAGCTCGGCGTGCTGCTGGCCTCGGGCATGATCGTCGGCGAGGGGCTGGTGGGCGTCGTGATCGCCGGCCTCGTGGCGTTCTCGGGCCGTGATTTCCCGCTCGGCGTGGTCGGCGATGAATTCGCCAACGGACCCGCCGTCTGGATCGGCGCGGGCGCGTTCGCGCTGGTGGTCTTCCTGTTGTATCGCTGGGCCGCGCGACTGCGCAGCGCCTGAGGGGCTTCGACGCTCAGGCCGACTTGAGCTTGACCTCCCGCTCGACCATGATTTTCAGGCGCGCCAGCGCCAGTCCCCAGTGCGCGCGCAGGCGCTGGTAGTACGGATCCCAGTTCTCGTCCATCGGGAATCCCGAGCCCAGGAGCCGCAGCACCGCGACGCCTTGCTCGGTGTCGAGGATGAAATCGTCGATGATCACCGCGTCGCTCGCCGGCAGGCCCGGCGGCGGCATGTAGATGAGCCGCAGGCGCCGTCCCGCTTCGAACACGTCGATGTGCGCTTCGCGCTCGATGTTGCGATCGATGCGCGCGGTGTAGCTGCCGCCGGCCTTCGCCGTGATGCGCGCTTCCGGCCCGTACCAGAGCGAAGCCATCTTCGAGTCGACCAGCGCGTTCCACACCATGCCGGCGGGCGCGTTGACGTCGATGCGATGCGCGTACCCGCGCGTGCGCTCAGCCACGGGGACCGCCTTGCGCGCCACGATGGCCCGCGGCGCGACCGCCGCGTTCGCGCCACAGCATCCAGGCGAACGGCAGCACCGACACGCCGACAATCAACAGGGTCACCAAGCCGAAATTCTCCTTCACGACCGGCAGATTGCCAAACAGGAATCCGCCGCACAAGAACAACGACACCCAACCGACGCCGCCGAGCACGTTGAACAGCTGGAATCGCCCCGCGTTCATGCGGCCGACGCCGGCGACGAAGGGCGTGAACGTGCGCACGACCGGCATGAACAGCGACAGCACGATCGCGACGCCGCCATGGCGCTGGAAGAAATCTTCCGCGCGCTGCAGGTGCTCGAGCCGCAGCAGACTGCTGCCTCCCTCGAAGGCGCGGCGGCCTATCCTGCGGCCGACCCAGTAGTTCAGCGTATTGCCGCTGATCGCGGCGATGCCCAGCAGCGCCACCAGCCACGACAGGCGCAGCGTGCCGCTGGTGTCGACGGCCGAGAGCGCGCCGGCGCCGAACAGCAGCGAATCGCCGGGCAGGAAGGGCGTGAGCACGATTCCCGTCTGGCAGAAGATCACGGCGAACAGCAACGCGTAGATCCACAGGTCGTAGCGCGCCACCAGCTCGACCAGGTGTCGGTCGAGGTGCAGCACCAGGTCGACGAGGAACTGCAGCGTGCTCATCGGCTCGCGAGCCGCAGCGCGCCGCGGCGCAGTTCGGCGAGTGCGATTGCCACCGGCCCATCGCGGCGGGCCAGTGTCGATTGTTGGCCCGCGCCGTCCATCGCGGCGGGCGACTGCGTGGCCGCGCCGACGAGGCGATCGGGCACGATGCCGATGCCGTTGATCGAATCGCCGGCCGGCGTGTAGTAGCGCGCCGTCGTCAACTTCAACGCACGCCCGTCCGACAGCGGCATGACGGTCTGCACCGTGCCCTTGCCGTAGGTGCGCGCGCCGACCAGCAATGCGCGGTTGTTCTGCCGCAGCGCTGCGGCCAGTATTTCCGCGGCCGATGCCGAATTGCCGTTGACCAGCATCGCGATCGGCGCGCCGGCAAGCAGGTCGCCCGGCGTCGCCTCGATGCGCAGGCGCGCATCCGGCAGCCGGCCGTCGGCGCTGACGATCGTGCCGCGCTCGAGGAAATCGTCGGCGACCGTGCCAGCGGCTTCGAGCACGCCACCCGGATTGTCGCGCAGATCGATCACCAGGCCTCTCAGCCGGCTGCCGGCGCTGGCGGTGGCGCGAAGTCGCTGCAGCGCCTCCCTGACCTCCGCATCGGTCGAATACGTGAATTCGCGGATGCGCAGGTAACCGAAGCCGGGCGCGATGGTTTCGGCCGCGACGCTCGCGAGTTCCACCTGCGAACGAACCAGCTGGAGCCTGAATGGCGCGCCGGCATTCGCGCGCGTGGCCGCGCCGCGCCGCACCGTCAACTGCACGGCGCTACCCGGCGCGCCACGCAGCAGCGCCGCGGCTTCGTCGATGTTCGCGGCGCCCACTTCGTGGCCGTCGATGGCGACGATGAGATCGGAGGGTTTGAGTCCGGCGCGCATCGCGGGCGAACCCGCGATGCAGCGCACGACGCGCAACGCCCCCGCGGCGCCTTCGACCTGCACGCCGATTCCGGCATAGCTGCCGTTGGTCGCCGCCTGCAGTTGCGCGTAGTCGGCCGCGTCGAGCAGCGTCGAATGCGAATCGAGCGAAGCGACCAGCCCGCGCGCGGCCTGGCCCATCAACGCATGTTCATCGACCGGATCGACGTAGCCTTCGCGCACGCGCTGCAGCACTTCGGCGAGCAGGCGCTCGTCTTTCGAAGGGAGCGGATCGGTCACCTGCAGCGGCGCGGTTTGCAGCGCCGCCGGGTGCGGTTCTGCGCGCCGTGGCGCGATCGAGCCGGAACGCAGCAGCGTGGCGCAGGCGAAGCCGACCAGCGCGCCGGCACCGAGCACCAGCCACATCATCCATCGGGATTTTTCGCGCGCCACGCCCATGCGCGGAATACTACACGGCCTGCGCGGTCGGCGGGTCCTCGCTGAAATCGGCGGTCTCGTGCGCGCCGTGCGTGACGGCGGCATACAGCGGAAGCTGCTCGAGCACGTCGCTGATCGGCACCGGCTGGCCGATGGCGAAACCCTGCGCGTAGTCGACGCCCAGGTGCGCAATGCGATTGCGGATCTCGTCGGTCTCGACGTACTCCGCGACGGTGACCAACGACATGGCGCGCGCCAGTTGCGCGATGGCCTGGATCGTCGATTCCGCCTTCGGGTCCTTCAACACGTCGCGCACGAAGCTGCCGTCGATCTTGAGCATCGAGATCGGGAGCGAGCGCAGGTAGGCCAGCGAGCTCAGGCCCGTGCCGAAATCATCGAGCGCGATGCCGCAACCGAGCTTGCGCAGCTGGCGCATCAGTGTTTCGGCATGGCCGAGGTTGCCGATCGCGGCGCTCTCGGTCAGCTCGAAGCACAGCGCTTCTGGATTGATGCCGCTCGCGCTGATCTCCGCGCACAGGAATTCGGTGAACGCCCCGTCCTTCAGCGACTGGCCGGAGCAGTTGATGCTGAACACGACCGGGTTGCCCGCCAGCAGCTCGGCGTGCGGCTTCAGCAGGCGCAGCGCCTCGGTGACGACCCATCGGTCGATCTCGGGCATCAGCTGGTAGCGATGCGCGGCCGACATGAAATGATCCGGACCGACGGTCTGGCCGTCCGCGCCGACCATGCGCAGCAACAATTCGAAATGCGGACGCTGGTGCGTGCGGCCCATCGGCAGCAGCAACTGCGCGTTCAGCCGCAGGCGCCCTTCGACGATCGCCGAGCGCAGGTCGGTGATCACGTTTATGTCGGTGAAGCGGCGGATGATGCTCTCGTCGGCTTCCTGGAAGACCTCGACGCGGTTGCGGCCGCGGTCGTTGGCGGCCTTGCAGGCCGTCTCGGCGGCCGCGAAGGCGTGCGTGAATTCCTGCGCGCGCGGTTCGACCGCGGCGACGCCGATGCTGATCGACACGGCCAGCGTGCCGTCGCCGATGGTGGCGCCGAGCTGCTCGGCTCCCTGGCGCAGCGACTCGCCGAAGCCCGCCGCGTCGTCGAGCCCGACCGGCAGCAGCACCGCGAAGCGGTCGCCGGAGATGCGCGCGGCGATGGCGCCCGGCGGCACGCGCTTGCGCACCAGGTCGCCGAGCTGCGCAATCACCTTGTCGCCGACGTGCATGCCGTAGGTGTCGTTGATGACGTGCATGCGGTTCGTGTCGATCGCGAGCGCGCTCCACCAGCGCTGCACGCTGCTCTGCTGCTTCAGCGTGCTCAGCACGCGCTGCTCGAAGGCGGGGCGGTTCAGGAGCCCCGTCAGCGCGTCGTAGCTCGCCGAGATGATGGCGGCCACGCGACGCGCCAGCAGTTCGGCGAGCCGCGCCTGGCGCTGCGTGAATTCGGGCATGTCCTCCGGGCGGAACAGGGCCAGCACGCCGATGGCGCGACCGTCGCCGCGCATCACCGCGCACGACAGCAGGCGATACGATTTGCCTTCTTCCTTGCCGGCGAGCTGCATGCGGTTGACGATGACGGCTTCGGTGCGCAGCTGCGCGGTCGAGACGAGATGGCGGTGCGCACGCGCCACCAGGCTCGCCTCGATTTCATGGTTCGGATCGCGATGCACGAGCACCAGGCCTTTTTCCGGCACGATGATCGCCGCGAGTCCGCCCTGGATGTGTTCCACCGCCGCGCGCAGCACGGCTTTCAATTCGTCGCCGCCGCCGTCCTCGGCGGAGGTGTCGCTGTTGCTGACCGACAGCAACATGTCGAGGTCCTGGTCCTGCTCGGCGAGCGAGCCACTCAAGTTGCTGATCTGCTCTCGGCTCACCAGCTCGCGCGTCAGGATCTCGAGCGCCGGTCGCACCAGCGCGTGCACGAATTTCAGCGAGTGTTGTTCGCCGCTCGAGCTGGCCTTGCAGCGCAACACCACGGTGGCAAAGGGCGGCATCGGCGCGGACGTGTTCGGCTTCCACAGCCAGAAGATGTACATCGGCTCGCTATCGGGTATGCATACGCCAGGCGTGCCGGGCTCGTTGCAGGCGGTGTGCAACGATTCATGGACGATGTGTCCGATCGCAGGATCGCTCACGACTTCGCTCGACCAGACGATTTCACTGGCCGCGTCGTAGATCGACACGCCGGTCATGCGCGGCAACAGCGCACGCAGCAACTGGGTGTAGGTCTCCAGCTCAGGGTTGCCTGCGGAGGCCTTTGGTTTTTGGGTGTCGGGGGTCATGGATGTTGCCGACGGCAAGCATCGGGCAAAGTCGGCCCCCGAGCCTTGAACCGGTTCGCGCTTTACTTAAATGTGCGTCGAATTCCGCATTTGCAGCCGCGCGCCTGGATGTGACGCAGGTCTCACTGTGGTTGGCGGCGACAATGAACGCGTTGCGCCTTCGAGGCTACGGCCTGCGCTGCCGGAACCAGGGGCGCGGATCGACCGGTTTCCCACCGCGGCGGATCTCCAGGTACAACTGCGGCTCCGGGCGTCCGCCGGTATCGCCCGCGGCCGCGATGACATCACCGGCGCCCACCGAATCGCCCACCGACTTGCGCAGCTGATCGTTGTAACCGTACAGGCTGAGGTATCCGCTGCCGTGGTCGACGATCGTCAGCAATCCGAGGCCCGGCAACCAATCGGCGTAGATCACGCGGCCCGCGGCGATCGCGCGCACTGGCGCGGCGTGCTCGGTCGCGACGACGATGCCATCCCAATCGACGCCGCTCGCGCGCGTGTCGCCGAAACTGGCGACGATGCGGCCCGCGACCGGCCAGTCCAATCGCCCACGCAGGCGCGCGAATGGCGAGCCATCGTCGGGGCGGGGCCGCGAAGGCGCCGCGCGCGCGAGTTCGCGCAGCAGTCGCTCGAGGCTCGCCTGCTGCGCACGCAGGCGCGCGAGGCTGGCGACGCGTGACTGGGCTTCGGCCTGCAGGTTGCCGAGCGCGCTGGCGCGTTGCGCGCGTCCGGCCTCGAGCTGCGTGAGACGCTGTGCGCGGTCGGCGTGCAGTTTCGCCAGCGCGCGTGCCTCGTCGGCGAGCGCCGCGTCGAGCTGGTCGATGTGCTGCACCTGCTTCTGGATGCCGGCGATCTGCACGGCGCGGGCACGGCCGAAATAGCCGTACCACACGTACATGCGCTGCGCGGCGGCCGGATCATGCTGGTTCAGCAGCAGCTGCAGTGGCTCGTGCGGGCCGATGCGGTGCGCGACGCGCAGTTGCACGGCGAGGTTGGCGCGTTCCGCTGCCAGCGATGCAACGACGCGCGCGCGCTCGGCGGCCAGCGTCGCGCGCTGCGCGGTGTGCGAGGCCTCCTGCGCCTGCAGGTTCTCCAGGTCGGATCGGCTCGAGGCGACGGCAAGCTCGGCGCTGCGCAGGTTCCGAGCCAGCCGGTCGCGTTCCACCGCGTCGCGGCTCACGTCCTGGCTGACCTTTTCGATGCGCTCCTTCAGCGACCGCAACTGCGCCTGCGTCTGGCTCCGGTCGGCGGCGGCGACCGTTGCGGCCGCCGCGGCGGCCACCGGGACGGCCGCCATCCATGCGGCCAGCAGCGTGCAGGCCGGCGGCCATAGCGGCCCAAGTCCCTTGAAAAACAGCGCTCGCCCCGGTGCCATGCGAAAAGTCTAACGCAGCGGGGCTATAATGCGCGGCCCTGTTGAAGGACCCAAAGCCAGACAGCCCATGCAACGCCTGCTCGAATACGCCACCCATCACCAGCCCCTGGCGCTGTTCGCCGTGGCCGCAGCGACCGCCGTGCTGATGTACGAGTTGCGCGAGCGGGCCCGCGGCGTCGGCGCCATCGGCGCCCAGGACGTCGTGCGCCTGATGAACCAGGGGGCGCTGCTGCTCGATGTGCGCAGCGCCGAAGATTTCGCTGCCGGCCATATCCGCGGCGCGCGCAGCGTGCCGGCCGAACAGCTCACGGGCATCGTCGACTCGCTGAAGCGCTACAAGGACAAGCCGGTCATCGTCTATTGCGAGCAGGGTGACAGCGCGTCCGGCGCCATGCGCGAGCTGTCGCAGCTCGGGTTCGGCCAGGTGGCGAACCTGCGCGGAGGCCTGCGCGCGTGGCGCGCCGAGCAACTGCCGGTCGCGCGCGACTAGCCTGTAGCCGTCCATTATTTCGCCCAGCCAACGCCGCACATGGCAGCGCCGACGATCGACATGTACACGACAGACTGGTGCGGATACTGCGAGCGTGCGCGAGCGCTCTTGCGCAGCAAGGGCGCGTCGTTCCGCGAGATCAGCGTCGAGGGCAAGCCGGAATTGCGCGCCGAGATGATCGAACGCAGTGGCCGCCGCACCGTGCCGCAGATTTTCATCGGCACGCACCATGTCGGCGGTTCGGACGAACTGGCCGAGCTCGAGGCGGCGGGCCGGCTCGACGCGCTGCTCGCCGGCACCGATGGCGCGTGACGATGTGGTTTCCACTGGCAACATGATTCGACGACACTTCAACTTCAAGGAACATCAGCGATGAGCATCGAGACCCCACAAGCCGACACGGGCGCGGCAGCCGGCACCGGCGCGCAGCTTTCCCTGCAGGCCGTCTACCTGAAGGATTGCTCCTTCGAAGCGCCGCTCGGACCGCGCGTGACGCCCGACTGGAATCCGGCGATCGGGCTCGACCTCAATACGGCCGTCAACATCATCGAAGGCGACCTGCGCGAAGTGGTGCTCACCGTCACCGTCTCGGCGAAGATCGGCGAGCAGACCGTGTTCCTCGTCGAAGTGAAGCAGGCCGGCGCATTCGTCATGCAGAACCTCGGCGAGGCCGACTATCGCCGCGCCGCCGGCATCGTTTGCCCGGGCGTGCTGTTCCCGTACGTGCGCTCGGTGGTCTCGCAGCTCGTCAGCCAGGGCGGATTCCCGCAGCTGCTGCTGCCGCCGGTGAACTTCGAAGCGCTGTTCGCGGCGAACAATCCCGAGCCGAACAGCGCCGCGACGAACTGAGGCCAGCACCGCGGGTTCCCGGCACACCGATGCGGCCTGGCAAATGAGCGTCGTCGCCCCTCCATCAAAGGTTGCCGTCCTCGGCGCCGGTTCCTGGGGCACGGCGCTCGCGATCCAGTGCGCCCGCGCCGGCAATGCCGTGCGGCTGTGGGGGCGCTCGAGCGCGCTGTGCGCGCAGATGGCGGCCGCGCGCCGCAATCCGCGCTACCTGCCCGATGCGATCTTTCCCGACCGGCTCGAGGTCGCGCACGACCTTGCGAGCGCGTTACAGGGCGCCGATGACGTGCTGATCGTGGTGCCGAGCCACGCCTTCCGCGAACTGCTGCTGTTGATTCGCGACCAGCTCACCGAGGGGCAACGCCTGTGCTGGGCGACGAAGGGATTCGAGATCAGCACCGGCCGCCTGCCCGCCGAAGTGGCGCGCGAAGTGCTCGGCACCAATCGGCTCACCGCGGTGCTGTCGGGGCCGACCTTCGCGCGCGAAGTCGGCGCCGGCCTTCCCACTGCGATGACGATCGCCTCGCACGACCCCGATTACGCCGCGCAGCTCGCGCATGATTTTTCCTCGCCGGTGTTTCGCGCCTACACGTCGACCGACATCGTCGGCGTCGAAGTCGGCGGCGCGGTGAAGAACGTGCTCGCGATCGGCGCGGGCCTGTCCGACGGCCTCGGATTCGGCGCCAACTCCCGCATCGCGTTGATCACGCGCGGCCTGGTCGAAATGACGCGGCTCGGCGTCGCACTCGGCGCGCAGCGCGAAACGTTCATGGGCCTCGCCGGCCTCGGCGACCTCGTGCTCACCTGCACCGACGACCAATCGCGCAACCGGCGTTTCGGCCTGTTGCTCGCGAAGGGGCTCAAGCCCGAAGCCGCGCTGGCCGAGATCGGCCAGGTCGTCGAAGGCTACAAGGCCGCGCGCGCGCTGCGCGCCGTCGCCGAGCGCGAACGCGTGACGATGCCGATCTGCGAGGGCTTGCACGCCGTGCTGTACGACGGCCTGAGCGCCGACCAGGTCGTGAAGGGATTGATGCTGCGGCCGATACGACCGGAGTTCGACTGACTGCGCCCTCGGCGATTGCTGACCACAGCCCTCAACTGAAACCGAGTTGCCGCCAGGCCTCGTAGACCACGAGCGCGACGGCATTCGAGAGGTTCAGGCTCCGGTTGCCCGCCCGCATCGGAATGGACAGCCTGTCCTCCCGGGCGATGTCCGCGAGGACTTCCCTCGGCAGGCCCTTCGTTTCGGATCCAAACAGCAGCGCGTCGCCGCGCTGGAAGGCCGCCTCGCTGTAGCGCCGCGTGCCGCCGGTCTCGACGGCGTACAGGCGCGCATTGCCCAGCGTCGCGACGCATTCGGCCAGCGAGCGGTGCACGCGCACGTTCGCCAGTTCGGCGTAATCGAGCCCGGCGCGGCGCAATTCGCGCTGCTCCAGGCTGAAGCCCAGCGGTTCGACCAGGTGCAGGCGCGCGCCGGTGTTCGCGCACAGCCGGATGATGTTGCCGGTGTTCGGCGGAATCTCCGGCTGGTACAGGATCACCTCAAACATGGCGCGAAAGATGGCGCGGTTTCAGGCGATAATTGCGCGTCATGCCGGACGCCTCGCTGCAAACCCGCTTCTGCGGGCTGACGCTCGACTCGCCGATCGTGCTGCTCTCGGGCTGCGTCGGCTTCGGCGAGGAATACACGCGCGTCGAGGGTTTCTCGAACCGCGATGTCGGCGCGATCGTGCTCAAGGGCACGACCGGCGCACCGCGGCTCGGCAATCCGCCGCATCGGGTCGCGGAAACATACCAGGGCATGTTGAACGCGATCGGGCTGCAGAACCCCGGCGTCGACGCGGTGGTGCGCAACATATTGCCGACGCTCGATTTCAGCGAGACGCGTTTCTTCGCCAACGCCTGCGGCTCGACGATCGAGGAGTACGTCGAGGTGACGCGGCGCTTCGATGATTCGCCGATCGATGCCATCGAGATCAACATTTCCTGCCCGAACGTCAAGGAAGGCGGAGTGCAGTTCGGCAATGTACCGGAGATGTCGGCGCGCGTGGTGGCCGCCTGCCGCGCGGTGACGAAGAAACCGCTGATCACGAAGATGTCGCCGAACCAGACCGATATCCGCGAGAACGCGCGCCGCTGCATCGAAGCGGGCACCGACGCCTTCGCGGTCATCAACACCGTGATGGGCATGGCGGTCGATGTGCGCACGCGCAAGCCGGTGCTCGGCAACGGGCAGGGCGGCCTCTCGGGCCCGGCGATCAAGCCGATCGCGCTGCTGAAGGTGCGCGAGGTGCGCGAGGTCGCGAAGCCCCATGGCATTCCGATCATCGGCCAGGGCGGCATCTGCAACGCGTCCGATGCGCTGGAATTCATCATTGCCGGCGCGAGCCTCGTCGGAGTGGGCACGGCGTTGTTCTACGATCCGCTGGTCTGCCCCGCAATCAATCGAGGCCTGGCCGATCACCTCGCTGCCAACGGAATGGCGAATGTGCAGCAACTTGTCGGCACCCTCGGGAGTTGAACCCCCATGAGCATCAGCGACGAACTCGAACGACTGGAAAAACTGCGCGCCAGCGGCGCGTTGAGCGAAGCCGAGTACGCGCAGGCGAAGGCGCATGCGTTGGGCGGCGGTGGCACGGGCGGGGCCGGCGCTGCCGGCGGGGCGCCGCACGGCGGATTCCTGCACCGCCTGACGCTGTCGGACCGTGACCGCGTGATCGGCGGCGTGTGCGGCGGCCTCGGCGGGCACACGGGACTCCCGTCGTGGGCCTGGCGCGTGATCTTCTGCGCCACGGTGCTCTACTTCGGCGTGGGCCTGCTGTTCTACATCCTGCTGTGGATCTTCATCCCGCGTGACGCCTCCGTGCCCGCCGACCCGCCGCGCACGAACTGACGTTCGATGGCACAGGTCGAGCTGATCCGCTTCCTGATGTTGGCGGCGATCTGGGGATCGTCGTACATGTTCATGCGCATTGCCGCGCCCGCCTTCGGCCCGCTGCCGCTGGTGATGTTGCGGCTGGCCGGCGCGGCGCTGTTCTTCCTGCCATGGCTGCTGCGCGCACCGGTGCGGCCGCTGCTCCGGCGCAACGTTCCGGCACTGTTCCTGGTGGCCGCACTGAATTCCGCGATCCCCTTCAGCCTGCTGGCATTCTCGGTGCTGCGCCTGCAGGCGGGTTTTTGTGCGATCCTCGGCGCGACCGTGCCGATGTTCGCCGTGGCCATCGACGCGCTGTGGTGGCGGCACGCGCTGCAACCCGCGCGCCTGGCTGGGCTCGCGCTCGGCTTCGCCGGCGTCACGATACTCGCCTGGGATCATCTCGATTTCAGCGCCGGCGGCACGGGCTGGAGCGTGCTCGCGACGCTCGGCGCTTCAGCCTGCTACGCCTTTGCCGCGCACTACGGCAAGCACCGCTTCGCCAACCAACCGGTGATGCTGCCGGCCGCCGGCAGCATGATGGCCGCTGCGTTGATGCTGCTGCCGCTGGGTCTCTTCCAATGGCCGGCGCAAACGCCGCCCATGCCCGACTGGTTTGCGGTCGCCGTGCTGGCCGTGGTCTGCACGGCCTGCGCCTACCTGCTCTACTACAAGCTGATCGCGCGCATCAGCGCCACCGCGCTGACCGGCGTGACGTTCGTGATCCCGGTGTTCGGCGTGCTGTGGGGCGCGCTGTTCCTGCACGAGGCGATCACCTCGCGCGTCATCGCGGGCATGGCGGTGACGCTGCTCGGCACGGCCTTCACGACCGGCATGCTGGGCGGCGCGAAGCGCTGACCCGGCCGCCGTCAGGCCTCGCTGTCGGCTTCGCCCTCGTTCATGCCGAGTTCGCGCAGCTTGCGCGTCAGCGTGTTGCGGCCCCAGCCCAGCAACTTGGCCGCTTCCTGGCGATGCCCGCGCGTGTGCGCGAGCGCGACGCGGATCAGCGTGCGCTCGAACTCCGGCAAGGCGTCGTCGAGCAGCGCCTTGCCGCCGGATTCCGCGGCGCGTTGCCGCGCCCAATCGCCCAGGTAATGGGTCCAGTCGGCCGGCCCGGCCGAGCCTTCGACCGCGCCGCTGACCGCCGCGGGCAGATCGGCCACGTGGATTTCACTGCCGGGCGCGAGCACCGTCGCGCGGCGGCAGAAATTCACGAGCTCGCGCACGTTGCCGGGCCAGTCGTAGGCGTTGAGCCGATCGATCGCCGCGGGCTCGAGCGTCTTGGGCTCCACGCCCAGTTCCTGTGCCGCCACCTGCAGGTAATGGCGCAACAGGTCCGGGATGTCCTCGCGCCGCGCGCGAAGCGGCGGCAACTCCACGCGAATCACATTCAGCCGGTGGAACAGGTCCTCGCGAAATTGCCCGCTGCGCGTGCGTTCCTCGAGGTTCTGGTGCGTGGCGGCGATGACGCGCACGTCGACGCGGATCGGCTGCTGTCCGCCCACGCGATAGAACTCGCCCTCGGCCAGCACGCGCAGCAGCCGCGTCTGCAGCGGCAATGACATGTCGCCGATCTCGTCGAGGAACAGCGACCCGCCATCGGCCTGCTCGAAGCGGCCGCGCCGCAGGCTGTCCGCACCGGTGAACGAACCCTTCTCATGGCCGAACAGTTCCGACTCGAGCAGCTCGGCCGGAATCGCGGATGTATTCAGCGCGATGAACGGCTTCGCCGCGCGCGGCGAATGCTCGTGCAGCGCGCGCGCGACCAGTTCCTTGCCGGTGCCCGATTCACCGGTGATCAACACGTTGACGCTCGTCTTCGACAGGCGCCCGATCGCGCGAAACACCTGTTGCATTGCGCTCGCGCGACCGAGCAGCGGTGGAATCGTCGTGCTGCGCCCGTCGCTGTCGTTGGCGGGCCGGTCGCCCGCCTGTGCCGCGCGCCGCACGAGTTCGACCGCGTGATCGATGTCGAAGGGTTTCGGCAGGTATTCGAACGCGCCACTTTCGTAGGCCGACACCGTGGTGCCCAGGTCGGAGTGCGCGGTCATGACGATCACCGGCAAGGCCGGATGGCTCGCGTGCACGCGCTTGAGCAGGTCGATGCCCGATTGCCCGGTCATGCGCACGTCGGTGATCAGCACATCGGGCGAGCCGGTGCGCAGCGCGGTGAGCACCGGTTCGGCGGCCTCGAACGCCGTCGTCGACATGCCGCCGTTGCGCAATGCGCGCTCCAGCACCCAGCGGATCGACGCATCGTCATCGACGAGCCATACCTGCAACAGTTCGGCATTCATGCGGCATCCTCCAGTGGCAACAGGATCGAGAACACGGTGTGCCCCGGGCGGCTTTCGAACTCGATGATGCCGCCGTGCCGCGCCACCATGTCCTGCGCCACCGAGAGGCCGAGGCCCGTGCCCTCCGCCTTGCCGGTGACCAGCGGGAAAAACAATGTCTTGTGCAGGTCTTCCGGCACGCCCGGGCCGTTGTCCTCGATCTGCACGCAGACGACGAGGCGATGGCGCGCCGGCCCGATGTTGAGGTTCGACTGCGTGCGCGTGCGCAGCACGACGCGGCCGCGCCCGGGCAGCGCCTGCAGCGAATTGCGGCCGATGTTCAGCAGCGCCTGGATGATCTCGTTGCGATCGAAGCGCCCGTCCGGCACGCTCGGATCGTAGTCACGGTCGATGTCCACGTCGTTCGCCGCTTCGCTGCGCAACAATTGATAAACGTACTCGCAGATCTCGTGCACGCTGATCGCCTGCTTGCGCGGCGGGCCCGCGGGCCCGAGCATCGTGTCGACGAGCGAACGCAGCCGGTCGGCTTCGTTGATGATGACTGCCGTATATTCCTTCAGGCCCGGCTCGGCGAGTTCGCGCTCCAGCAGCTGCGCCGCGCCGCGCAGTCCGCCGAGCGGGTTGCGGATCTCGTGCGCGAGCTGGCGCACCATCAACCGGTTGCCGTCGACGCGCGAGAGCAGTTCGGTCTCGCGCGTGATGCGTTGGCGCATGCGCGCGTCGGTGAGTTCGAGCAGCAGGTGCATGCCCGTCACCTGGCCGGTGAGCGGCGTCGCGGTGATGTCGACGACGATCGGCGCCGGCGCGGACGGCAGCGTGGCGATCGGCGTCAGCGAGAACTCATGGCCCGCGCAAGTCTCGCCGCTCTCGAGCGCGCGCCGCAGCAGCTCGACCAGCGATTGCGGCGCGGCGAACAGGTGGCTGACCGGATGCCCGCGCGTCTGGCGCAGGCTGAGCGAGAGCAGGTCCTGCGCGCTGACGTTCGCGTACACGACGCACAACTGCGCGTCGAGCACCATGAGGCCGGTGGCGAGCGCGTCCAGCATTTCGCGCGCGTCGAAATGTCCGAGCGGCGAGGTGTGGTGCGTGTCAGTTGCCACTTCCGCCCCTCGCCCTCGCGCGTGCGGGTGTGCGCGCGGGAGCGTCGTTGGGCGAGCGCCCAAAGCGAGTTACGGGGAGCGACGGCGCTCGCCCAACGGCGCTAGACGCGCGCGCGCCCGTGCGCGCGGTCAGTGCTTGCGGTTGGGGTTGTTCGGGTTCAGCGGCGCCAGCACCGAGGGCTGGCGCACGTGGAAGTTGATCGCGCTCGACTGGCAGAGGCTCCTGCCGTCGCCGTCGCGAATCGTCGCGGCCACCGTGTGCGTGCCTCGGTCGACCGGCGAAATCTTGAATTCCTGCTGCTCGGGGCTGGCGGCCGGAATCGCCTGTCCATCGAAGCTCAGTTCGACGCGGTCGTTGCTGCGCTTCGCCGGATGCGGCTGCACCGCAACCGTCACCGACTCGACGTCGATCAGCACCTGGTCCTGCGCCGGCTGCACGATCGAGCAACTGTCGTAGTGGAATCCGCCATCGTCGTTGCGCGGGCGGCGCGGCGTGCTGCTGGCGCTCGGCGTCGCGGCATCGGAGCCGCTGTAGGTCTGCGGCGTGCCGAGCACGATTTTCTCCGCGCCCACGTGCGGCTGGTCGGAGTAGTGCACGCCGTCGGCATCCGTCCAGCGATAGGTCACGGTCGATCCGATCGCTACGGAGGCGACCACGATTGCCAGCACGCTCCAGACGGCTTTTCGGGTACTCACGGGGAGACAGCATAGTCCCACCCGGCTCCGGCGTACAAACGGGTGACGGTCTTGTGAGGACCTTCACCCATTTGTAATGCACGCCGGGCCGTCTTATGTCGAGAAGGCCTATACGCTGTAATACATGTCGAGTTCGCACGGATGCGTCGACATGCGGTAGCGCTGCACTTCCTGGTTTTTGAGGGAAATATACGCGTCGATGACGTCGTCCGTGAACACGCCACCGCGCTTGAGGAACTCGCGGTCCTTGTCCAGGTGCTCGAGCGCCATGTCGAGCGAATGGCACACCTGCGGAATGTGCTTCGCCTCCTCGGGCTCGAGGTCGTACAGGTCCTTGTCGGCCGGGTCGCCGGGATGGATCTTGTTCTGGATGCCATCGAGGCCCGCCATCATCATCGCCGCGAATGCGAAGTACGGATTCGCCGCGGAATCGGGGAATCGCACTTCGATGCGGCGCGCCTTCGGGTTCGCGACCCATGGAATACGGATCGATGCGCTGCGGTTGCGCGCCGAGTACGCCAGCATCACCGGCGCTTCGAATCCCGGCACGAGACGCTTGTAGCTGTTGGTGCCCGGGTTCGTGAACGCGTTGATCGCCTTCGCGTGCTTGATGATGCCGCCGATGTAGTAGAGCGCGGTGTCGGAGAGGCCGCCGTACTTGTCGCCCGCGAACAGCGCGGTGCCGGCCTTCTGCAGCGACTGGTGCACGTGCATGCCCGAACCGTTGTCGCCGACCAGGGGCTTGGGCATGAAGGTCGCGCTCTTGCCGTGCAGGTGCGCGACGTTGTGCACGCAGTATTTCAGGATCTGCACTTCGTCGGCCTTCTTGACGAGGCCGCCGGCGCCGACGCCGATCTCGCTCTGCCCGCCCGTCGCCACTTCGTGGTGATGCACCTCGACCTTGAGGCCCATTTCCTCGAGCGCCTTGCACATGGCGGCGCGGATGTCCTGGAAGCCGTCGACTGGCGGCACCGGGAAATAACCGCCCTTGACGCCGGGGCGATGGCCCATGTTGCCTTCCGGATAGGCGGTGTTGGAATTCCACGCGCCCTGCACGGAATCGATCGCATAGCCGCAGCCGTGCATTTCATTGTTCCAGCGCACGCTGTCGAAAATGAAGAATTCATTCTCGGGACCGAACAACGCGCCGTCGGCGATGCCCGTCGATTTCAGGTAGGCCTCGGCGCGCTTCGCCAGCGAGCGCGGATCGCGCTCGTAGCCCTGCATCGTGGCCGGCTCGATGATGTCGCAACGGATGTTGACGGTCGCGTCGGCGAAGAACGGATCGAGCACCGCGGTGGTCGCGTCGGGCAGCAGGATCATGTCCGACTCGTTGATGCCCTTCCAACCGGCGATCGACGAACCGTCGAACATCTTGCCTTCGACGAAGAATTCGCTGTTGATGTAGCTGGAGGGAATCGTGACGTGTTGTTCCTTGCCGCGCGTGTCCGTGAAGCGCAGGTCGGCAAACTTCACTTCCTTCTCTTTGATCAGCTTCACTACATCGGTCGGTGTCATGTCGCCTCCGTTGGAATCATTCATGTGCTCCGGGCCCCACCACAATGCAGGCGCTGTGCCAGCGCACCGCAATCCCCAATAACCTACGTAATCAACTAGTTATGGGGCTTGCTCGCGGATTCTCGAGCCTCGGTGCACCAGTATAGGGCGGAGACAAAAGTGGCGCACTGTTTTTGTGCGCCATCGACCGGCCACCGTCGCCGCTGCGGCCGTTCGGCACTCCTTCTGTATACTCGCGCGCCAGCCCCCTTCGAGCGCCCCGGACGGCCAGCAACCTCATGAAAATCGGCAAGATTGGCGCAAGGCCCGCCACTTTCCAGGCGCTGATCTTCGAGCTGCAGCGCTACTGGGCGGCCCAAGGCTGCGTCATCCTGCAGCCCTACGACATGGAAGTCGGCGCCGGCACGTTCCACACGGCGACCTTCCTGCGCTCCATCGGGCCCGAGCCGTGGGCCGCCGCGTACGTGCAGCCTTCGCGCCGCCCGACCGACGGGCGCTACGGCGACAACCCGTTCCGGCTGCAGCACTACTACCAGTTCCAGGTGCTGATCAAGCCGTCGCCGGCGGACATGATCGATCTCTATCTCGGTAGCCTGAAAGCCGTGGGTTTCGATCCGCTCGTCAACGACATCCGCTTCGTCGAGGACAACTGGGAATCGCCGACGCTGGGCGCGTGGGGCCTGGGCTGGGAAGTGTGGTTGAACGGCATGGAAATCAGCCAGTTCACGTATTTCCAGCAGGTCGGCGGACTCGATTGCCGCCCGGTCAGCGGCGAGATCACGTACGGACTCGAGCGGCTCGCGATGTATTTGCAGGATGTCGAGAGCGTGTTCGACATCGTGTGGACCGACGGGCCCCAGGGACGCGTGACCTATCGCGACGTGTTCCACCAGAACGAAGTCGAGCAATCGAAGTACAACTTCGAGCAGGCCGACACCGCGGTGCTGTTCCGCCACTTCGACGAGCACGAGGCCGCGTGCAAGGCGTTGCTGGAGCTTGCGGTGCCGCTCCCGTTGCCCGCGTACGAGCAGGTGCTGAAGGCTTCGCACACCTTCAATTTGCTGGATGCGCGCCGCGCGATCTCGGTGACCGAGCGAGCGCGCTTCATCCTGCGCGTGCGCACGCTGGCGCGCGGCGTCGCGCAAGCCTACTTCGCCAGCCGCGAAGCGCTGGGATTTCCGCTGCTCGCCAAGGCCTCCGGTTCGCCCGCGGCGCCCGCGCACACGACGAAGGCGCCGGCATGAGCGAACGCCGCGATTTCCTGTTCGAGCTCGGCACCGAGGAATTGCCGCCGAAGCACCTGGGCACGCTCGAAGCCGCATTGCGCGATGGGCTGGCCAAAGGGCTCGACGCCGCCCAGCTTGCGCATGGCGCGATCGAATCGTTCGCGACGCCGCGCCGGCTGGCCGTGCGCGTGCGGCGGCTCGCCGTGCAGCAACCGGAGCAGCAGATTCGCCGCCGCGGTCCGCCGGTGCGCGCCGCGTTCGACGCCGCCGGTGCGCCGACGCGCGCCGCGCAGGCCTTCGCCGAGAGCTGCGGCACGGCACTAGAGGCGCTGGGGCGCGAGCGCGACGACAAGGGCAGCGAATACCTGAATTTCAGCGGCGCCAAGCCCGGCGCGGCGACGGCCACGCTGCTGCCGGGCATCGCCAGCGCCGCGCTCGACGCGCTGCCGATTCCGAAGCGCATGCGCTGGGGCGCGGGCGAGGCGCAGTTCGTGCGCCCGGTGCATTGGCTCGTCATGATGCATGGCGCCGACATCGTGCCGGCGACGCTGCTGGGCGTCGCCGCCGGTCGCGCGACGCGCGGCCATCGTTTCCATGCGCCGCGCGAGCTGCCGCTGCGCGCGCCGGCGAGCTACGAGAAATCGCTCGAAGCACGCGGCAAGGTCATCGCGGACTTCGCCACGCGGCGTGAGCGCATTCGCGCGCAGGTCGCCGAAGCGGCGGCGCAAGCCGGCGGCCGCGCGATCATCAGCGACGAACTGCTCGATGAAGTGACGGCATTGGTCGAGTGGCCCGTCGCGATCGCCGGCCGCTTCGATGCCCGTTTCCTCTCGCTGCCGCGTGAAGTGCTGGTCGCGACGCTGCAGGACCACCAGCGATATTTCGCGGTCGAAGGCGCAAACGGCGAACTATTGCCCTCGTTCATCACGGTCAGCAACATCGAGAGCCGCGACCCGGATGTCGTGCGCAGCGGCAATGAGCGCGTCGTGCGACCGCGGCTCACCGACGCCGCGTTCTTCTGGGACCAGGACCGCCGCACGGCGCTCGGACTGCAGGTCGGCGCGCTCGATCGCGTCACGTACCAGGCGCAGCTCGGTTCGGTCGGCGACAAGGCGCGGCGCGGCGCGGCGCTGGCCGCGTCGCTGGCGACGCCCTGCGGCGCGGATCCGAAGCGCGTCGCGCGCGCGGCGGAGCTCTGCAAGTGCGACCTGCTCAGCGCGATGGTCGGCGAGTTCCCGGAGCTGCAGGGCATCATGGGCGCGTACTACGCGCAGGCCGACGGCGAGGATGCCGAGGTCGCGAATGCGATCCGCGAGCACTACCTGCCGCGCGGCGCCGGCGATGCGCTGCCCGCCACGCCCACCGGCCTGGCGCTCGCGCTGGCCGATCGCATCGACACGCTCGCCGGCATTTTCGCGATCGGGCAGAAGCCGAGCGGCACGCGCGATCCATTCGGCTTGCGGCGCGCGGCGATCGGCGTGCTGCGCATGAGCCGCGAGCGCAATCTCGATTTTGATTTGCGCAAGCTGATCGAACAATCCGTCGCCGCGCAGCCCGTGGCCGACATGGCCTCCCGCGCGGCGACCGTCGCCGACGAGGTGTACGCCTACGTGATGGAACGCCTGCGCGCGCAGTATCTCGACGATGCCGCCAGCGGCGTGACGACCGAGGCATTCGACGCCGTGCTCGCGACCGCGCCGCGCTCGCTCCGCGATGCGGACGCGCGCATCGCGGCGCTGGTCGGCTTCCTGGCGCTGCCCGAGGCCGCGAGCCTGGCGGCCGCGAACAAGCGCATCGCCAATATCCTGAAGAAATCCGCGGCGGCGACGCCGACGGCGATCGACACGACGCTGCTCGGCGCCGGGCCTGAACAATCGCTGCACGCTGAACTGGTCCGCCACGCGCCCACGGTCGATGCCGCGCTGGCGCGCGCCGACTACCGCGCGGCGTTCTCGGTGCTGGCGCGGCTGAAGCCGGCGATCGATGCGTTCTTCGACGGCGTCATGGTCAACGACCCCGACGCGAAACTGCGCGACAACCGCCTCGCGTTGTTGCATGCGCTGCGCACGCTGTTCACGCGCATCGCCGACCTGTCGCGCCTGCCGGGCTAGGCCAACCCATGCAGTGGCTGGCCTCGCTCGTCTTCACGATCTTCCTGTTCGCATGGACCGGTTGTTACGCGGTGATGTTCATCGTCGTCGGTCCGTTCATGCCGTTCCGCGCGCGCTTCAGGATGGCGCGCGGCTGGGGCCGGGTGCTGCTGGCCGTGCTGCGAATCACCTGCCGCCTCGACTACCGGATCGAAGGCGCCGGGAACATTCCGGCGGGCAACCACATCGCGCTGATCAAGCATTCATCGGCGTGGGAAACCTTCGCGCAGGTGATGATGGTGCCGCCGCACGTCTGGGTGCTGAAGCGTGAATTGACCTGGGTGCCGTTCCTCGGCTGGGCGCTGCGCCTCATGCGCTGCATCGCGATCGATCGCAGCGCCGGCAAGTCGGCGGTGCAGAGCGTGCTCGAACAGGGCAGGCAACGGCTCGCCGAGGGCGAATGGATCGTGATCTTCCCGGAAGGCACGCGCATGCCGCCGGGAGAAACGCGCCGCTACGGCGTCAGCGGCGCACTGCTCGCTGCGCAGAACGAACGGTTGATCATTCCGGTGGCGCACGACGCCGGCTATTTCTGGCCGCGCCGCGGCCTGTACAAGAAACCCGGCACGATCCGTGTCGTCATCGGCCCGCCGATCGCGACCGCCGGCCGCGAACCGCGCGAAGTCAACGAGGAAGCACAGGCCTGGATCGAGGCGCACTCGCGCCACTGACGAGCCCCCATTGGTCGTCGAGCACGACTCGACCGGATCGGCGCGCCGCTGCAGTGCGGAAGAAGGTTTGCGCATTGCAACGCGGCACGCGCGCGCTTGCGCACTGCAACGATTTGCGTGACGGGACACTCAAGTCCGGTGGCGCGCGATGCGCCGCGCTACGTCCAGCGACTGGCAGAGCCGATACAAGCGGCGCGTCAACTGCAGACCGAGTTCGCCGTGGTTCCTGACTTTCGAAAACTTTTCGAATCCGCGCCGGGTCTCTACCTGGTCCTCACGCCGGACCTCACCATCATCGCGGTGAGCGATGCTTACCTGCAGGCGACGATGACCGAACGGGAGGATATCCTCGGCCGGCCGCTGTTCGAAGTCTTCCCGGACAATCCCGATGACGCGGACGCCACCGGCGTCAGCAACCTGAGCGCGTCGCTCCAGCGGGTGCTGCGCAAGCGCGTCGCCGACGAGATGGCGGTCCAGAAATACGACATCCGCAGGCCCGACTCGGAGGGTGGCGGATTCGAGGAGCGTTACTGGAGTCCCAAGAATTCCCCAGTGCTCGACGCCGCCGGAGCCGTGCAGTACATCATCCACCGCGTCGAGGATGTCACCGAAGCGGTGCGGCTGCGCAAGCAGGGCAGCGAACAGAGCAAGGCCCACGAGCAGCTCCGAGCGCACGCGGAAAAGGTGGAGACCGAAGTGTTCCGCCGCGCGAGTGAAAACCAGCGGCTCAATCGTGAACTCGACGAACTGAACCAGCGCTGGCAGCAGGCCGAGAACAACGCGAAGGTGTCGCCATTTCCGAAGTGGCTGCTGTCGATGTCGCTGGTGGTGCTTGGCGCGATGGCGCTCACGCTGGTATGGAGCGCCGCCAACGTCTACCTGGACGATGCGCGCCTGCAGCATGACCTCGTCATCAAGGGCCTGAGCGGCAAGATCAATCACTACGACGAGTTGATGACCAATGCCGTGCGTATGACCGTCGTCACGGCGCAACCCGCCTGGGAAAGCCGCTACAGGGATTTCGAACCGCGGCTGGCCGACGCGATCTTGCAGGCCATCGTCAGCACTGCGCGATCGGAAGACTCCGCGCCCGATTCGCGGATTGCCTCGGCCCGGCGCCAACTGGCAACCATGGAACATCGCATCTTCGAGCTGGTACGGCAGGATCAGGTGGAGCAGGCCGGGCAGATCCTGTCCAGCGACGCCTACCGCGCGCAGCGGCAACTCTTCACGCAGGCGGCGGCCGACCTGATCAGCGCGGTGGACCAGGGGCTCGCACGGAGCGAGGCGCGGCGCAACTTCGCGACGATCGCGGCCATCATCGTGTTTGGCGCAGCGATCGCGTTGTTGTGCGCGATCTGGCGAATAGTATTGCGGCGGGGTACGCAATGGCGCAACGCCCAAGTGGTGAGCTTCGACATGCTGGCCCAGGCACAGCAAGTACTGCGCACCAGCGAGGCAACCTTTCGCGGTCTGATGGAAGCGGCCCCCGACCCCATCATCGTGGTGAACCAGCACGGTTCGATCGAACTGGTCAATGCGCAAGCCGAAAGTATCTTCGGCTACAGCCGCGACGAACTGCTGGATCAGGCGGTTGAAATGCTGGTACCCCGGCGCTTTGCCCAAGGCCACGTCGCAATGCGGGGCAAGTTCCACGCGGCACCCACCATGCGCATGATGGGCGAAGGCCGGGAACTGTTCTGCAGGCGCAAGGATGGCACGGAATTTCCGGCCGAGATCAGCCTGAGTCCGCTCGAGATGAGCAATGGGCGGCGCGTCATCTGTTCGATCCGCGACGTCACGGAGCACAGGCAGGAACAGGCTCGCCTCAAGGAATTGAACGACAAGCTGACGAATCTCAACCAGGAGCTGGTGGGCGCCAAGGAAGTGGCCATCGCCGCCAGCAGCGCCAAGAGCGCATTCCTCGCCAGCATGAGCCATGAAATCCGCACGCCGATGAACGGCATCATCGGCATGGTCGACGTGCTCATGCAAAGCAGCCTCGTGGGTCCACAGGTGGAAATGGTCGGACTGATCCGGGAATCCGCCGATTCGTTGCTGACGATCATCGACGACATCCTCGATTTCTCGAAGATCGAGGCGGGCCGGCTCGACATCGAAAGCGCGCCGATGTCGGTGGCCGACGTCGTGGACAAGACCTGTGGATTGCTCAATCGGCTGGCCGAGCGCAATGAGTCGACGCTGACGGTGTTCGTCGATCCGTCCATCCCGGCGATCGTGCTGGGCGATGCAGTCAGGGTACGGCAAGTGCTGATGAACCTGACGAGCAACGCGATCAAGTTCTCGAGTGGACTACAGCGTCCGGGAGCCATCACGGTACGCGCGACGCTGGTGGAACCTGTGACTGACCGCGTCATCGTTGATTTCCGCGTCACGGACAATGGCATCGGCATGGACCAGGCGGCGGTGGCGAGGCTGTTCACCTCGTTCACGCAGGCCGACGCATCGACCACGCGCCGCTACGGCGGAACCGGGTTGGGGCTCGCGATCTCCAAGCAGCTCGCCACGCTGATGGGCGGCGATATCACGGTGCAGACGGAGCTCGACCGCGGCTCCACGTTTACGGTGCGTCTCTCGTTCACGCCCGCGCTGCAGCCGGAGGGCGGCGGCGAACCGCCTTCGGAAATCGCCGGACTGGATTGCGTCGTCATCGGGCGGCACGCGGGCCTGGCCGACGACCTCGCCACCTATCTCGCCGCCGAATCCGCGGCGGTGACCCAGGTGCCGGACCTGGCGGCCGCGACCCGACTGAGCCGCGAACGCGGGACGAAGCTCGCTGTCTGGGTCATGGATGCCGGCAATGCCGGTTCGGCATCCGGCGAATTGCTCGCCGCCATCAAGGCGCGCGCCGACCAGGACTTGCGCGCAGTACTGGTCATGGTCGGCCGCGGCCAACGGGGCAACCCCCGCGCCCACGCCGAGGGCATCGTGATGATCGATGGCAACGCATTGAGCCGCCGCACGCTGGCCCATGCAGTGGCCATCGCGGCCGGTCGCGCGGAGCCCGAAGCGAATTTCAAGATGGAATCGCCCAGCGTACCTGCAATCGCCGCGCCGACGCGCGCGGCCGCCATCGCGAAGCGCCAGCTGATCCTTGTCGCTGAGGACAACGAGATCAACCAGAAGGTGCTCGGGCAACAGCTCGCGAAGCTCGGCTACGCCGCGGACTACGCCGCCAATGGCCGCGAGGCCCTGCACCGCTGGCGGAGTGGTGATTACGCGCTGCTGCTGACCGATCTGCACATGCCGGAAATGGATGGCTACGATCTCACGCTGGCGATTCGCGCCGGCGAACTCGGACGTGTACGCGCGCCGATCATCGCGCTGACGGCCAACGCGCTGAAGGGCGAAGCCAAGCGATGCCGCGCCGTGGGCATGGATGAATACCTCACCAAGCCCGCGACGCTGGCGGAATTGGCGGCCGCACTGGAGAAATGGCTGCCGCCAGCCAAGGCGACGGCGAAGCGCAAGTCGCCGAAGGACGCGGCACCCGCGACGTCCGAGGCGCTGCAGGTGCACAGGCTCGAGGCGCTGGTGGGGAACGATCCGCAGGTGATCGAGGAATTCCTGCGCGAGTTCCACGCCAGCGCGCGACAACTGGGCGCCGAGCTGGTCGCTGCCGGCTCTGCCGGACATGCAGACGAGGCGGTGAAGACCGCGCACAAGCTGAAATCCTCGGCGCGCGCGGTCGGGGCAGTGCAATTGGGCGAGCTCTGTGCCGCCATCGAGGCCGGCGGCAAGGCGAATGACTCGGCGGCGATCCAGGCCTTGCTGCCGGAGTTTGAGTCCGCGCTGGCGGCCGTCATGCAGGCCATACGCGCGCGGCATCGGACCAGCACGGAGCGGGCATGAGCGGCGCGCACACCCGCGACCCCACGGCGAGAGGCACTCGCATCATGCTGCTGGATGACGATCCGCTGATGCTGCTGCTGCTCTCGCGCATGCTGAAGCGCCTGGGCTACGAGAATGTCATGGCCTGCAGCAAGGGCGAGGAGGCCTTGCAACAGCTCGCCAGCGATCACGAACCGGTCGACCTGATCATGCTCGACATCAACATGCCGGAGATGGATGGCGTCGAGTTCATTCGCAGGCTGGTCGCCTGCCGCTATACCGGCAGCCTGGTCATGGTCAGCGGTGAAGGCGGCCGCGTGTTCGACAGCGTCGCGCGCCTGATCGAAGCGCAGCAACTGAAGGCGCTGGGCCACCTGCACAAACCCGTGCAACCGGAGCAGCTCGCGAAGCTCCTGCAGCAGCTCAAGCCCAATGCCGGCGCCCACGTGCCGCTGCGCGCGCAGGTCCACGCGTACGACGCCGAGGAATTGCGCGAGGCCATCGCCGGTGGCCAGCTCGTCAACCACTATCAACCCAAGGTGTCGCTGGAGACCGGCGAGTTCATCGGCGCCGAGTGCCTGGTGCGCTGGCAACACCCGCGTGACGGGCTCGTGTATCCCGATCGGTTCATCTGCCTGGCCGTCGAGCAGGGACTCATCGCAGACCTCACGCGCGCCGTGGTGGGCTCGGCGCTGCGGCAGATCCGCGGCTGGAGACGCGCGGGTCATGTCGTGCGCGTGGCGATCAACGTCACGATGGACGATCTCGCGGCGCTCGATTTCCCGGACATGATGGAGAGCCTGGCCTCCGAAGCGGCGGTCGAGGCCGCACAGGTAATGCTGGAGGTCACCGAGGGACAGATGCTGCGCAGCCTCCGTACCGTGCTCGATGTGCTGAGCCGGCTGCAGCTGAAGCGATTCCAGCTGGCCATCGACGATTTCGGCACCGGGCACTCATCGCTCGCACAGCTGCGCGACCTGCCATTTGACGAACTGAAGATCGATCGCGGTTTCGTGCACGGTGCACCCAGCGACGAAACGCGGCAGGCGATCTGCATCGCCAGCATCCGCATGGCGCACCAGCTGCGCATGCAGGTCGTGGCCGAAGGCATCGAGACGCGCGAGGAGTGGGACCTGATGCGCCACCTGGGCTGCGATATCGGCCAGGGCTATTTCATTGCCCGCCCGATGCCGGCCGAGGCGCTCACGGGCTGGATCGACGCATGGCGAGACCAATGGGAATCGAAGTCATCGCTGGGGGCATGAAATCATGTCCTCCGCGCCGCACCCGCACACGCCGATCCTCGTAGCCTCGGACAGCACGGTCGACGCGGTGTTGGTGCGAACGCTACTGATGGACGAATTCGGCGAGATCGCCTTGAGCGTGAACCCCACCAAGGCCACGGCCGATTTCCACGAGCACCAGCCCGACGTGTTGGTGCTGGCCTTCAAGAAAGTGCAGCACGCCGAGGATTTCTACCTGGGCCTGTACCGCCTCGCCAACGGCAAGCCGATGCACCGCCACCGCGCGGTCATACTCTGCACGAAGGAAGAGGTGAAGCTCGCCTACGGCTTGTGCTGTCGCGGGTTGTTCGATGACTATGTGTTGTTCTGGCCGGTCACGCACGACGTCACGCGCCTGCAGTTGTCGGTTCACCATGCGCTCGCCGCGCTGAAGGCAACCTCCTCCGACGACCCCAACCTCGCGGCGACGTGCGCGGCCCAGGCCGCGCGCCTGCGCGACCTCGAAGCGCTGCTCGCCGACCAGATCGCGCGCGGCCAGGAGCACCTGGATTCCACCGATCGAACGCTCGCGGGCGCCCAGCGCGACATCGGCGCGGCACTCGATGGATTGTCGGCTCGCGCGCTGCACAACGACGAAGGCGCGACGGTCGCCGCGGACATCGCCCGCTGCAAGAGCGAGCTCGTGCTGCCGGAGCTGCAGAAAGTGGGCGCATCGCTCCAGCCGGTTGCACAGTGGGCGGGCGGCGTTCGCCAGGCGATCGCCCCGGTGCTCGAGGCCGCGCACGAACTCGATGAACTCGCGACGCGCAACTTGCGCGACGTCGTCATCGTCGATGACGACGAATTCCAGCGCAAGGTGACGGCGCAGATCCTCGAATCGGAAGGCTATCGCATCAAAGTCGCAGCCAACGGCAGCGAAGCGATCGGCCTGCTGGCGCGAATGGGCGCCGATCTCGTGCTGCTGGACTACCTGATGCCGGACATGAGCGGCCTGGATGTGCTCGCGCGCATGAAAGCCGACCAGCGGCTCGGCTCGATACCGGTGATCATGATCACCGGCAACAGTGAACGCGCAGTCGTGCTGGACAGCCGCAAGCTGGGCGCCGCCGATTTTCTCGTCAAACCCTTCGACCGGCAGACGCTGCTGGGCAAGATCGCGCGGGTCTTGCGACGGCCGGCGCCGCCGGCCGCCGTGCCGTCATGAGGGCACGGGAGCCTTAACGCCCGAGCGCTGCGTTCAGCGTCGCGAGTTCGTTGGCCGCATCGGACAGCAGCGGCTCCGGCGCGGCTTTGCCAAGGCCGAGCCGCTGCGCGGCGCGCGAAGCCGAAAACAGCGGGCCGAGCTTCTCCGGTGAGTCCTTCAACCGGCTCATCAACGCGGCGCAGGCGAGCACGTCTCCGAGCGGGGGACCCGGCCGGCCTTCCTCGTTGCGGTGCTCATGGGTCTGCACCGCTTCGATGACTTCATCCGCGACGTGCCAGCTCTCGAGCAATGCGCACGCAATGTTGATGTGCCACTCCTTGACGATCGCCTGGTAGCCGTCGGGGTCTGCGAACAGCTCGGGGTGGCGGCTGGCCCGCGTCAGGATATACACCTTGCCCACGCAGGCGACGAGCGCGGCGAACAGCGCGGTGTCGGCGCTCATGCGTTGGCTGCGGCGCGCGACGACGCAGGCGGTGGCGGCAAATGTGACGCTGTCGAGCCAGTTCTGCGTCAACTGCCCTTCGATATTGGCGTAGTCGTCCCGCGAGCGCAGTTGCGCCATCGCAAAGCTGACCGCCGCGGCGCGCAGGCTGTCGAAGCCCATGCGCGCCACCGCCGTGCGCAGGTCGGTGATCGGCTGGCTCGACGGATTCATCGCGGCGGAATTCGCCAGCCTCACGACGCGCGCGGCCAGCATCGGTTCGGCGCCGACGAGGCGCACGACCATCTCCGTGCTGACCGCATCGTCGGCCAGCACCTGCTGCACGCGCATCGCCACTTCCGGAAAGCTCGGCAACTCGATCGGGCCGCCCGACAGCGACGCCGCCAGCTCGCGCACGAACGCGAAGGCCGGGCTCTCGGGCTCGGCCGGCCGTTGGGTCGCCGCGGCGGTTGCAGTCGTATTGCTCATCGCTGCCGGTGTATCGGCCGGAAGCGCGCTTCACTTGAGGCGCTACGTCAAATGTGCGCTGCGTCGCACTGGTCCGACGCCCGCGTCACATTTCGGGCAACGGCGAGCCGGACGGGTCGGACGGGTCGGACGGCCGCGACATCGCCTCGTTGACGAGCCGATGGCCGAACTTGCGACCCAGCCAGCGTTCGAAATCATCCATCAGCGTGAATCCAGCCGGCACCATCACCAGCGCCAGCGCGGTCGAGGTCACGAGGCCGCCGATCACCGCGATCGCCATCTGGCCCTGCAGCGCGGCATCACCGGTGAGGCCGAGCGCGAGCGGCAGCATGCCGGCGATCATCGCCACCGAGGTCATGATGATCGGACGCGCACGCTTGTGGCCCGCCTCGAGCAACGCCGTCACGCGATCCTTGCCGGCGCGCATCTCCTCGATCGCGAATTCCACCAGCAGGATCGAGTTCTTCGCCACCAGCCCCATCAGCATCAGCACGCCGAGGAACGAACCGATCGAGAACGGGCTTCCGGTGAGGGCGAGCGCGACGGCGGTACCGCCCAGCGACAGGAACAGCGCGCTCATGATCGTGACCGGCTGGAACAACCGCGCGAACAGCAGCACCAGCACCGCGAACACCAGCATGACGCCCGCGACGATCGCGAGCAGGAAGCCGGTGACGAGTTCGTCCATGTACTGCGCCTGCCCGACGTTCACGATCTGCACGCCGGCGGGCAGGTTCTTGTACACGGGCAGCGCCTGGATCTTCTTCATCGCCGGGCCGAGCTGCGTATTGTTCAGGTCCGCCTCGAGCGAGAGGCGGCGCTGCTGGTTGTAGCGGCGGATCTTCGACGGGCCCTGGCCGAAGCCGATGTCCGCGACGGCCTTCAGCGGCACGGTCGCGCCGCTTGCAGTCGGCACCGGCAGGTTCTCGAGCGTCGCGAGGTTGCTGCGCGAGGATTCCACCAGGCTGACGCGAATCGGAATCTGCCGGTCGGCCAGCGAAAACTTCGGCGCGTTCTGCGCGATCTCGCCGAGCGTGGCGACGCGCACCGTATCGCTGATGGCCGCGACGGTGACGCCGAGCTGCGCCGCGAGGTCGAGGCGCGGATGAATCACGAGCTCGGGCCGCGCCATGTCGCCGTTGATGCGCGGATCGCGCAGTTCCTTCAGCGTGCGCATCTGCTCGATCGCCGTGCGCGCGGTCCGTTCGACCGCGTCGGGATTGCTGCCGACGACGAACAACGTCAGGTCGCGCCCGCCGCCATCCGACTGGCTGGCGAACGTCAGGCGCGCATCCGGAATCGCGCGCAGTTCCTTCGTGACCTGCGCCTCGAACTGCTTCTGGCTGAGCTTGCGCTCGCTGGGTTTCACGAGCTGCACGAAGATATTGCCCGAGCGCACTTCGCCGTCATCGTCCTCGCCGACCGACTCGACCATCGACTTCACTTCCGGATGCCGGCGCAGGATCTGGTAGGCCTCCGACGACACCTGCGAGGTCTGGCTGAGCAGAACGCCCGGCGGCAACTCGATCTTGAGCACGGATGAGGAATTGTCGCTGTCGGGGAAGAAGGCCTGCGGCACCATCGCCAGGCCGATGATCGACACGATGACGTAGGCGACGCCGGCGATGACGGTCTTCCAGCGATTCGCGATCGTCCAGCGCAGCGTCTTCAGGTACCACTCCATCAGCGGGCCGTCGGCGCTGCGCAGCGCCGCGTGCGGCTTCAGCGTGTACGCGGCCAGCAA